>Ga0182024_10000704_pt1 | contig 86815 bp, 60 predicted proteins | sample P32metaG_FD_120480 | JGI IMG/M metagenome (GOLD analysis project Ga0182024, IMG submission 120480) | Permafrost microbial communities from Stordalen Mire, Sweden - P3-2 metaG (Illumina Assembly) | ecosystem: Environmental > Terrestrial > Soil > Wetlands > Permafrost | place: Sweden: Stordalen... | reverse complement strand
GTTTCACCGGCGCCTGACGCGGCGGGCTGGAACAACTCGAATGTGACGGTTACATTTGCCTGTTCCGACAGCTTGAGTGGAATCGCCACTTGTCCGGCGCCTGTTCAGGTCACAAGCCAGGGGGCCAATCAGGTGATCTCGGGTACCGCAACCGATAAAGCAGGGAACGCCACCACAATATCGGTGACCGTCAACATCGATAAAACCGTTCCTACGATCACATCGACCGTCACTCCGCCGCCCAACGGAGCTGGATGGAACAACTCCAACGTCACAGTCACCTTCAACTGTTCCGATGCGCTGAGCGGTATCAGTTCCTGCCCCGCGCCGGTTTCCGTCACTGCGAATGGCGCGAACGAGATTATCACCGGAACCGCGATGAACAATGCCGGCAGCACGGCCAGCACGGCCGTGACAGTCAGCCTCGATACGACTTCGCCCACGATTTCGGCGGTTGTGAGTCCCGCTCCCAATCCGGCGGGATGGAACAATACGGGCGTCACCGTGTCCTTTACGTGCTCCGATGCCATCAGCGGCATCGCCGTATGTCCCGCGCCAGCCGTTGTAAGCGCGCTGGGAGCGGCGCAGCAAGTTTCCGGGACGGCCACAAACAAAGCGGGAAATTCCGCGACGGCTACAGCCACCGTGAACCTCGATGAGACTCCGCCGATTCTGACGATCACGTCCCCTGCGACGGGCGCTGTTGTCAATCCGGGCTCCCTCTCAATCACCGGGACAGCCACGGATGCACTGTCCGGAGTCGCCTACGTCACCTGCGCCGGTGCGCCAGCGATTCTTTCAGAGTCCAATTTCGCCTGCACTGTTTCGGTTGTTGCAGGGGCCAACAGCTTCGCGATCCAAGCGGTCGATCAGGCGGGCAATGTCGCCCAATCCACTCTTTCGATCCAGGGCGGCATTCCGACCATCCTCTCAATCAATCCCAGCTCCGGCCAGCAGGGGCAGACCAATCTCTCGGTAACGATTACGGGCCAGTTCACCCATTTCAGTAACGGTTCGGTGGTGACGTTCAGTGGGGCCGGCGTCACGGCGGGGGCACCGACCGCAGCCACGGTGACCAGCCTGACGCTGCCGGTATCGATTGCGGCCAATACCGCGCTGGGCGCACAGGGCATTCAGGTGATGACGGGCGCGGAGACGGTGAGTCTGGCAAATGCTTTCACCGTCACAGCGGGTACGCCGGCGATTACGCAGGTCAACCCCAGCGTGGGCCCGCCTGGCACGCAAGGCCTGTCAGTTACGATCACCGGCCAGTTCACCCACTTTTCACAGGGGGTCACAACGGTGAACTTGGGCTCCGGCCTCACGATCACTTCGCTCACCGTGAACTCCGCGACAAGTTTGACGGCGCTGATCAACATCGATCCGGCCGCGGCCGGTGGTACTCGCGATGTGACGGTCTCGACGAATTCGGAGGTGGTCACGCTCGCCCGCGGCTTCACGATAGCAGTAAATCAGCCTCCGCTCGTGAGCGCTGGCCCGCCCCAGTCAGTTTCTTTAGCCGGGCGGATAGTGGTCGGTCATGACGTTAACACGCTCAGTACTTCTCGTGCAGGCCCAAACGAAGATCAGTTCGCCTTAAATGTTGCTCAATGGTTAATTGGGGCGACCGCAGGCAACATTCTTGCTGTTGAATCGACTCCCGGCGACCCCACACGCGATTACGCCCCAAGCGTAAAATCGGCACTTGCGAACGGGGGCTTTGTTGTCACTTATGTCAGCAACGCAGCGACAGTCGCTGCGCTCACGTTGGCAGATTTGCAGCCATACGACGCAGTATTTGTAGGTGAAACCTATCCAATTCAGACATCGATCAGTTCATCCGTACTGGTCCAGTACCTAAATGGTGGCGGCAGCATCTATATGTTCGGAGGCGTGGATGATTCTGCCGCGGGAGAGGCGGCAATCCTCAATCCATTTTTGACGACCGTAGGACTCGCGTTCGCTACGAGCTACAACGGACTGGACTCGATTAACGTTACGAGCACTCATCCTATCTTCAACGGACTGACCGGCAAGACGCTGGAATCGGGAAACGGGCAAAGCATTCTTGATCTCGGCACAAACGCGAATGCTTCTATCATTCAGTTCCAAGGTACGAATGGTGTCTATGCGGTAGTGAATCCTCCTCCTGCGTTGTTGTCTTTGAACGGTTCAGTCAGTGATGACGGGTTACCTTCAAGTACGGCGTTAACCGCGGCCTGGAGCGCGATCAATGGCCCAGGCCCGGTCATCTTTTCTAACCCGACCGATACGTTCCCGAACATCGCTGGACAAATCAATTCGGTGACTACGACAGCCGCGTTCGCAGCTCGGGGAGTTTATACCTTAAGCCTCGCGGGCAGTGATTCCCAGCTTAGTAACAGCGCGGATGTAACTATTACGGTCCTTCAAACTGGCGATAGGCTCATTTCGGTCATTCCCATGTCCGGCCAGCAGGGGCAACAGAATTTGTCGGTGACCATCACGGGCCAGTTCACGCATTTTGTCCAAGGATCTACGGTCGCAAACTTTGGACCGGGGATCGCAGTAGCGTCGTTGACCGTGAATTCCGCCACCAACGCCATCGCTGTACTCAACATCGATCCCGCCGCGGTAGCCGGTCTGCGGGACGTTGGTGTAGCCACAGGTAGTGAGATCGCGGCGCTCCCGAACGCCTTTACGGTCGCGGCTTCGACGGCCATGCCCTCGATAACGTCAGTCTCGCCGAACTCCGGCCACCCGGGACAGACCAACCTTTCGGTGACGATCACCGGCCAGTTCACCCACTTTTCACAGGGAGTCACAACAGTGACCCTGGGCTCCGGCGTCACGATCACGTCGCTCACTGTGAACTCCGCGACAAGTTTGACGCTGCTGATCAACATCGATCCGGCAGCCACCGGTGGCACCCGCGATGTGACGGTCTCGACGAATTCAGAGGTGGCGGCGCTAATTGGTGGTTTCACTGTACCTGTGAATCAGCCCCCGACCGTCAGTGCTGGTCCGGACCAGTTAAGTCCGATAACTCTTGACGATCTTCTAATCGGCGAGGATCTCAATCATAAAATTGTCGAATACACTACTTCCGGCGAATATGTGCGCGACTTTGTAGCGGCTGGTTCACCGTTGATTGGTGTGGGCGACTTTAGTTTCGGCGGGGACGGAAACCTATACGTTACTGACGAAGTCAGCGTAAAAAAGTTTGATGGTTCGACAGGCCATTACCTTGGAGACTTTGTGACAGGTCTGTTGTACGGAGATACCGGTAATCACGCTGTCATTTTTGATGCCACTGGAAATGCCTTCGTAACTGAACCTTCAACTAACAAAATATTTGAGTATTCGAACGGAGGTATTCTCCAAAACACATTCGCCAACGGTATTTCCACGCCGGAGGGCCTTGCATTTCGGTCCAATGGAGATTTGCTGGTAAGCAATACTTATGGCGGTGCCTACGTAAATACTATAACCGATCTAAACACAGCCACTGGCGCGTTTTTTACCTTTGCTACGGGACTGGGAGAGCCATTCGGCATAACAGCGGGACCGGACGGCCGCTACTACGTAGCAAATTATACTTATGCATCGGGTTATGGAGGGACGAATCCAGACACAGTGCAAGTCATCCCGGCGACTGGCGGAATCTCCAAGACATTTGCGACTGGACTGGACGGAGCGAGCTATTTGGTCTTCACGGATAACCAGCTCTTTGTTGCCAGCTACTACGATGGTCGTGTAGATTCCTTTGCCGCCGGCACAGGCCAGGCTCTTGGCGGTTTCACTTTACCTGCGGGGCCGCGACAAGTTGTGGGCATCACCGTCCGACCTTCTGTACCCTCGATGGCATTCTTGAACGGCTCGGTGACCGACGACGGACTTCCGGTGGGCGGCAGCTTGACTAGCACATGGAGTGAGGTGAGCGGGCCGGGCACGGTTACGTTTGCCAGCCCAAACGCTCCTGTCACCGCAGCGAATTTTAGCTCTACGGGGGTTTACGTCCTTCAGCTAAGTGCGAGCGATTCCGTGTTGTCCGCCAGGTCCAACGTTACGATTAACGTCCCAGCGAACCATAGGCCAGTCGTTTATGCGGGTCCGAACCAGATGGTTTCTGTCGCTGCAGTCTCTTTGCAAGGAACAGTGACCGATGACGGCCTCCCTTCCGGTGGCGTACTCACTATCACCTGGACCCAGGTGAGCGGTCCCGGCAACGTGTCGTTCGCCAACCCGGCTCAGGCGAGCACATCCGCCACTTTCAGCAGTCCGGGTACCTATGTATTGCGACTGAGCGCAAATGACTCACAACTGACCAGTTTCTCTGATGTAATCGTGACCGTAAATTCTGGAACGCCGATTCCCTCAATCACAAGCGTTTCGCCGAACTCAGGACAGCAAGGGCAGACGTTCCCCTTTACCGTTACCGGAAACTTCACGCACTTCGCGCAGGGAACGACTCAAGTGAGTCTCGGCGCTGGTATCACCGTCAGCGCTATCTCGGTGACAAGCGCAACCGCGTTGACCGCGCAGGCGGCCATCGATCCAGCGGCAGCGACAGGAACGCGGACCCTCACCGTCACCACTGGAACCGAGGTGGTGACGCTGAGCAATGGCTTCACAGTGGACCCCGGAACGCCTACGATCCTGTCGATCACTCCGAATTCGGGTCAGCAAGGCCAGCAGAACCTCTCCGTGATCATCCTGGGACAGTTCACCCATTATGCCCAGGGAACAACTCAGGCCAGTTTCGGGGCTGGAATCACGGTCGCAACACTCACAGTCAGCAGTGCCACGACAGCGACAGCCGTAATCAACATCGATCCCGCCGCCGTCACGGGGACGAGAACGTTAACTGTAACGACAGGAAGTGAGACGGTCAGTCTCCTTAATGGATTTACTGTCGCACAACAACCGCTCACCGTCAGCGCAGGTCCGGATCAAGAGACCAATGCGACGGTCAGGCTGTTTGTCTCAGCGACCGGCTCGAACGATGTGCTTGAGTTCGACGGCGTGACGGGGCAATTTGAACAGGTGTTCGTCCCGAACCCCCTCGGTGGCCTGTCTTTCCCAATTGGCCTGGCAATCGCCCCGGACGGCAATCTTTTGGTGAGCAGTTACGGCAACGGGGGCAGCGTACGCCGATTTAATGGTTCGAATGGCTCCTTCATTGATTTGTTTGTTCCACCGGGTAGTGGGGGCTTAATAACGGCCTCTTACCTGACCATTGGCCCGGATGGAAATCTTTACGTGAGCGATTACAGCAGAGGCGATGTCAAACGGTATAACTCGCAAAACGGTAATTTTATCGATATTTTCACCTCGGGCATCACGATGGTAGCTCCCCAAGGATTGACCTTTGGCCCGGATGGAAATCTTTATGTATCGGACGAACGGAAGATTGTCCAATTCGATGGCAAGTCCGGAGCGCTTCTGAGTATCTTTGTTCCACCGGGCAGCGGTGGTCTAAATCACCCTAACGGAATCACATTCGGTCCCGATGGCAATTTGTATGTGGCGGATTCCGACGCGGTAACCGTCGCCCGCTACGACGGGCGCACGGGCGCTTTCATCGACCTTTTTGTCCCTCACTCCGGCGGCGGACTGATTGCACCGGAGGGAGTGAGATTCGGCCCGGACGGCAATTTCTATGTGGGTGATGCGGGAGCACAGGTGGGGTATGGGCCGGGTCAGGTGGTTCGATTCAACGGACAGACCGGAGCATTCATGGACCTGTTTATTCCTCCCCGAACAGCTGGCGGGCTCCCCTTTGGGCTCGTCTTTCCTGAACTTTTGTTCAGAACAAGCGCCGCTGTCGTAGTAAATGGCAGCGTCAGCTACGCAGGACCCGGACAGGTGACCTCCGTCTGGACAGAGGTAAGCGGGCCTGGAACCGTCACTTTTACTAACGCGACAGCACTCGCTACCGCGGTGATCTTCGGATCGCCCGGCGTATACAAGCTCCGGTTGACGGCGCAAACGGCCAGTCTGAGTTCCAGCTCCGATGTCACTGTGACGGTCCTCCTTGCACCGGGTTCGCCGACAGTTAATGGCGTAGTTCCAAATGGCGGAACTCAGGGCCAACAGAATCTCCTCGTAACTGTAACGGGATCATCAACACACTTCGTGCAAGGCGCCACGCAAGTCGACTTTGGCGCGGGGATTACCGGTAGCGCTGTTCAGGTGATCAACCCAACGGCCTTAACTGCGCAGGCCGCCATCGATCCGGCAGCCACCCCAGGCCTGCGAACAGTCACGGTAACTACGGGTCAGGAGACCGCTTCGCTCCCGAACGGCTTTACGGTCGCGGCTTCGACGGCGATGCCCTCGATAACGTCAGTGTCTCCGAATTCCGGCCAACAGGGGCAAGGCGGACCTGTCGCTATTGTGGGCCAGAACACGCATTTCGCACAGGGAACGACCCAAGTAAGTTTCGGTACGGGAATCACTGTCAGCAATGTGGTTGTCAGTTGTCCGACCTGTCTGACCGTCACCCTCGCAGTGGCAGCCGCGGCTCCAATTGGTCCGCACGACGTGACCGTCACGACCGGCTCAGAAGTCGTTACTCTGACAGGCGGCTTCACGGTTCTCGCGGGAACGGCGATTCTGACCTCGATTGTCCCGAACAACGTTCAACAGGGTCAGACCGTCGGCATCACGATTACCGGCAACTTCACACACTTCACCCAAGGCACGACTCAGGTGAATTTCGGGGCAGGCGTCACGGTTTCGAGCGTGACGGTGAGCAATTCCGGAAGCCTGGTCGCTCAGATCCTGGTCGACCCCGCGGCACCGGTCAGCGCACGTCCCGTGACCGTAACGACCGGCGCAGAAGTAGTTTCGAGTCCAGCTGTCTTTAATGTAAACGCCGCCGGGCCCATTCTTTCCAGCCTGAATCCCGGTGGGGGAACGCAAGGCCAGCAGAGCCTGCCTGTTGTCATTACTGGTCTCGCGACCCATTTCGTTCAAGGAACCAGCGTCGCCACCTTCGGCGCGGGCGTTACGGTCACCTCGCTGACGATCACGAGTGCGACCAGCGCGACTGCCGTCGTAAATATCGCGCCAACGGCCGCCATTGGCGCGCAAACGGTCACCGTCACAACCGGCTCCGAGATTGCTTCGTTCATCAACGGATTCACCATTTCCGCAAGCGGACCGATTATCTACACGCTCAATCCCGGCGGTTCATCGCAGGGCGCCACGAACCTGCCGGTTCAGATTACCGGCCTCGGCACGCATTTCGCTCAGGGAACGAGCGTCGCCAGTTTCGGCGCCGGCATCACGGTGACATCCCTTGCCGTCACAAACGCCACCACCGCGACGGCCACGATCAATATCGATGTCGCCGCGACGATCGGGCCCAGAACGGTTACAGTCACAACGGGCACGGAAGTGGCGAGCTTCGTTAGCGGGTTCAGCGTTGTCGCCGGTGTTGCCGGAATCACAGAGATCAACCCCGGCGGCGGCCCGCAAGGAATTCAGAACCTGTCGCTGGCGGTGACCGCTCAGTTCACACATTTCGCACAGGGGACGACGACGGCGACTTTCAGCGGAACTGGAATTACTTTGGTTTCGCTGACCGTGAACTCCCCTCTGACAGCCGCGATCGTCGTGAATGTCGACCCAGCAGCCGCCCCGGGCGCTCGCGATGTGACGTTTACGACGGGCGCCGAAGTTGTCACCGCACCCGGCGGCTTTACGGTCAGCAAGGGTGCCCCGACTCTTCTCTCCGCGAGTCCCAACACCAGCCAGCCGGGGCAGCAGACCCTTTCCATCACGCTCACGGGCCAACTGACGCACTTCGTCCAAGGCACGACTACAGTGACATTCGGGGCTGGAATCACGGTCGCCTCGGTCACTGTCAGCAGCCCGACCTCCGTTGTCGCGACGATCAACATCGATCCCGCTGCCGTCGTCGGCTTGAGAACGATCACTGTTACCACCGGCTCTGAAGTCGTTTCCCTGAACAACGGATTCGGCGTCTCGCCGGGGGCCCCGGCTCTGATGAGCGTCTCCCCCAATACCGGTCAGCAGGGCCAGACAAATCTTCTGGTGACAATTTCCAGCCAATTCACGCATTTCGATCCTTCGACGACCCAGGTGAGTTTCGGCGCCGGAATCGCTGTCTCCGGGGTCGTCGTTAATAGCGCGACCTCGCTGACGGCCTCGATCAATCTCAATTTCATAGCAGCCCCCGGTTCGCGGACTGTGACTGTCACCACCGGCTCCGAAGTCGTGAGTCTGGCCAACGGCTTCACCGTTCAGCCGCTGCCCACCGGACCGATTTCCGTGAATCCCATAACGGGCTTCCAGGGACAGACTCTGTCCGTCGCGCTGACCCCCACCGGCACCCACTTTGTTCAGGGCACCACGCAGGCACGCTTCGGTCCCGGCATCTCGGTGGGTTCGGCCATCATCGGCGACTTCGGTTCGGTCACAGTCACCAGCCCGACCACGGCGACGGCGCAGCTTGCCATCGTTGGCAACGCTCTCCCCGGATCTCGAACCGTGACGGTGCAAACCGGAGCCGAGATCGTAACCGGCCCAAATGCCTTTGTCATTCTCGGGAATCCTTATTTGTCCGCCATCACGCCTACCGCCGGAAACCAGGGGGTCACGGGTACCGTTTCCATTAACGGCACCTATACCAATTTCGTTCAGGGTACGACGACGGCGACGTTCGGTGCGGGAGTCACAGTCGCTTCCGTGACGGTCAACAGCGCCAACAACCTTATCGCGGCCATCGCAATCGATCCGGCCGCCGCGCCCGGCAATCGCACGGTCACCGTTCAGACTGGAACCGAGTTGGCGACAGCCATCAATGGTTTCACGGTCCTCGGGCCTGTGACCGGTCCGGCGCCCATTCCGTCGATTACGAGCCCCAGCGGAGGCGCGGTGATTACAGCGCCTACGCAGGTGACAGGGACCGTCGTAAGCCCGAATCTGGCGTACTGGACACTCCAATATGAAGGGCCGGGGAGTTCCGTCTTCACGCAATTCGCCACCGGAACCTCCGCTACGGTCAGCGGCACCTTTGACCCCACACTCCTGCTTAATGGCAACGCCACCATACAGCTAACCGGCACGGATACCTCCGGCCAGAGCGCGTCGGTGGCCGAAACCGTCGTCGTAGCGCGAAACCAGAAGATTGGCAACTTCACCGTATCCTTTAACGATCTCAGCGTGCCAGTGGCGGGACTTCCTATTCAGGTGGTTCGGACTTATGACAGCCGCCGATTGAGTTCCAGCGATTTCGGATTCGGCTGGGCCCTCGGTCTCAACACCGTTAGCGTGTCCACCAACATTCCTTTGGGCGAGGGATGGACGGGCACTGTCAGCGGAGGTCTGTTCTCGACTTATTGCGTGCAGGAAACCACCCAGCACTTGATTACGGTAACCTTCGCCGATGGGACCACTTATCAGTTCAAGCCCGTCCTGTCTCCGAACGGGGGATGCCAGCAACTGGAACCCCTTTCGCAGGTCAACGTGGGATTCGCTCCCGTAACAAACACCGGGACCACGCCTCCGAACGCGGGTCTTGCGCTACCCAACTCCGGTCCGTATGAAATTCTTGGCGACTTCCCTGGTTCGATTTCCATTATCGATCTGGATGATGTCACTGAGCTCGATCCCGATCAATTCATGTCCACGCTGCCGGACGGCAGGATCTTCCAGATCAGCAAGCAAAACGGTCTCCAAAAGGAGACGGACCTGAACGGCAACACCCTGACGGTCACGCCCGCCGGAATCACCAGCTCAAGCGGCAAGAGCGTGGCGTTCATGCGCGACGGTCAGAATCGGATCACAACTATCACCGATCCAGCCGGTCATACCTTGAATTACGTCTACGACGCAAGCGGCAACCTCTCAACGTCTGCCGACCAACTGAACAACACCAGCACGTACACGTACAACCTCACACACGGGCTCCTCACGATTGTCGATCCGGCGGGCGTACAGCCGATCCGGAACGACTACGACGCCAACGGTCGCCTCGTGAGCCACACCGACGCTTACGGCAACGTCATCAACTACGACTACGACATGGCCGATCAGCAGGAAATCGTTACGGATCGCCTCGGCAATGTAACGGCCAATTTCTACGACAACGCCGGCAACATCGTTCAGGTTGTGGATGCCTTGGGCGGTGTCACGAAGCGCACCTATGACGGCAATGGCAATGTGCTCACCGAGACCAACGCCCTCAGTCAAACCAAGACGTACACGTACGAGGCCAACAACAATAGGCTCACCGAGACCGATCCTCTAGGGCACACGACGACCTACACGTATAACGCTCGGAACCAGGTTCTGACGGTCACCGACCCTTTGGGTCACTTGACCACCAATACATACGACGCTAATGGGAACCTGCTCTCGACCAAAGACGCCTCGGGCAACACGACGAGCTACACGTACAACGCCAGCGGGTTGCAAACGTCGATCACAGACGCGCTGGGTGGCTTGACCAGCAATCAATACGACGGCGCGGGAAATCTCACGCAGCAAACCGATGCGCTTGGAAACGTCACGACGTATACCTACGATGTGAGCGGTAACCGGCTTTCGCAGACGAAGGCGCGCACCACACTTTCTGGCTCCGAGACGCTGCTCACCAGCTATCAGTACGATTCGCTCAACCGGCTGGTCCAGACCACATATCCCGACGGCACCACCACGCAGATCCAATACAATTCGATCGGCAAACAGAGCGCCACCGTCGATCAGCTCGCGCGCCAAACCGGCTATCAGTATGACCTGATGGGCCGTCTCATCGAGACGGATTACCCGGACAAAACGAGTGACCTCTCGTCGTACGACGCCGAGGGCGACCGCGTTTCCAGTACGGACCGCGCGGGCCATACGACGACGTACGTCTACGATCCGCTGAAGCGTCTTGCGCAGACCTTATATCCAGATACCGCGATTACGAAGACCAAGTACGATGCCATCGGCGAAGTAACCGGCGTGACCGATCCGCTCAGTAATCTGGCCCAATACGGGTACGACGCTGCGGGCCGACGTACCACCGTCACGGATGCCCTTAACGACGTGGCCACCTCCGCTTACGACGCCGACGGCAACCAAACCTCGATGACGGATGCCAACGGGAACACGACTCAATATCAGTACGACCCTGAGAATCGGCGCACGAAGACCCTTTATGCGGACGGAACCTCAGACGCCGTGACCTACGACGCTCTCGGGCGCACGACTGCGAAGACCGATCAGGCGAGCCTGGCCACCCAATTCCAGTACGACAAGCTCGGGCGTCTGGTGCAGGTGATAGATGCTATGAGCCAGACAACGAAATACACGTATGACGAAGTTGGCAATCGCATCACGCAGACGGATGCGGACACCCATGCGACCACTTTCGCTTACGACAAACTCGGCCGCCGGACGAGCCGAACGCTTCCGCTCAGTATGGTCGAGACGATGACCTATGACGCGGCCGGGAATCTAAGCGCAAAAACGGATTTCAACGGAAAGACGACTTCGTACGCTTACGATCTTTCGAACCGCCTCACCAGCAAGACGCCCGATGCCAGCTTCAGCGCCGCGACGATTACCTTTACGTACACGGCCACAGGCCAGCGCCAGAGCATGACGGACCAGAGCGGAACAACGAACTATAGCTACGATCTCCGCGACCGGTTGACCCAAAAGGTCACGCCGGAAGGAACGTTGTCTTACACATATGACGTCGCCGGCAACTTGACCTCGATGCAATCCTCGAATACGGGGGGTATGTCGGTCAACTACACATATGATGCCCTGAATCGTCTCGCCTCGGTTAAAGACAACCGTCTCGCAGCGGGGACCACGACATACAGCTACGACAAAGCTGGAAATCTCCAATCGTATCTGTCCCCGAATGGCGTGCAGACAGGATACACGTACAACATCCTAAACCGGCTGACAAATGTGGCGGTCGCGAAGGGTACGAGCGCGCTCTCGAACTACGCCTACGCCCTCGGACCGGCCGGGAACCGGACGCAGGTCGTGGAACTCGGTGGGCGGCAGGTGAGCTACTCTTATGATTCCCTCTACCGGCTGACGATGGAGACGATCTCCGGAGCCTCGGTGAGCGGTTCCATTGGATACCTCTACGACCCGGTCGGCAATCGCCTCCAGCGTACCTCGACCGTCGCTCCGGTCCTCGCCTCCAATTCGACCTTCGACGCTAATGACCATTTGACGAGTGATACGTACGATTCGAACGGCAACACCACCGCGTCGGGCGGTAATGCGTACGGATATGATTTTGAGAATCGCCTGACGGCTCAGACCGGCTCAACGGCAGTGAGCATCGTTTACGACGGCGATGGAAACCGGATTTCGAAGATCGCCTCCGGCGCAACGACGAAATATCTCGTGGATGACCGCAACCTGACTGGATACGCTCAGGTCGTTGAAGAACTTGTGAGTGGCACGGTCCAGCGAGTCTATACCTACGGCCTCAACCGCATCAGTGAAAGCCAGGCCAGTGGAACAAGTTTCTATGGATATGACGGCCAGGGCAGCGTTCGATTGTTGACAGATGCGACGGGAGCGGTCACCGATCGTTACGACTATGACGCGTTCGGAAATATTATTAACCAAGCTGGTAGCACGCCGAATGTCTACCAATACTCCGGCGAGCAGAACGACCCGAATCTTGGCTTCTACTATCTCCGCGCCAGGTACTATGCGCAGAACTACGGTCGCTTTACGAGCGTTGACCCGCACGAAGGCGATGTTAGTGATCCGCGGAGCCTCCACCGCTACTTGTATGCAGGCGTAGACCCTGTGAACAAGCGAGACCCGTCGGGGCAACAGTTTACCCTGGTAGAGTTGAGTCTATCCATAGCGATCGACTTGGATATAGAGTCGATTCGGTTCGCTTACTACGCGAGTCTGGTGGACTTTGCTGTGAATGCGGTTGGGTGTATCGATTGCTTGATCAACCCTGGATACGCGCTCCAAAGTAGGGCTTTAAATCTGGGGCTGACCGATCCGGACTATGGAGGCGTAGCAAGTTCACTGTATCAGCAAGGTCAACAGCTGATCCTGTTGGGTTATCAGAAACTCGGGAAAGCGGCATCAACCGTCTATTTGAACACTGGGCTGGACGCACTTATTGACAGTATTACTTTGGTTCGTCAGACCATGTATCTGGAGCTCTCAGGTGCATCGAGCGGTGCGGTCACATTGACTCAATCAAAACTGCGATTGGCGTCGCTGAAGGATCTTTACGACGGTGCTGGAGCCGTTCGCACGCTGATTCAGGCCTATGAAAAAGGCGAGAAACCGGAAGAGTGCGTTAGTCTGTGGGAGTTGGGCAGCTTTGTGGTGGGACTGCTGCTCCCGTAGGATGTGGAAAGATTGTCCGATTCGGCGCTGACAGTCGGCCCTCTCAGTTTAGTGTTCGTGCCCGTGCCCCGATTCGTTCAAAGCCTTATTGGGCGCCATGCTCCTGCAGAAGCTTCATGGTCCCCTCAAAATCGCGGTTTGAGGACTTGGCGTCTGCTGCCCTCATACCCATCTCGCAAAACGCCAGCGCTGTGTTGCCATGCGAGTCCCTTGCGTTTACATCGGAACCGTGATTTATCAGCAGCTCCGCGATTTCCTTCCGGCCATACAGGGCCGCCAATTGTAGTGGTGTCATTCCGTTTGCATTCTCAGCGTTGAGGTCAGCCCCATGTTCAATGAGAACCCGAGCAAGCTTCGAATGATTCTCATCGAAGGCCTCGAACAACGCGGTGTTTCCGTTTGGCTGCCTGTAGCCAACATCCGCGCCATGATCGAGCAACAGTTCTGCCATCCGAGCGGCGCGATCATCCGAGCACAAGGTGCCGATTGCCACGTAATCCAATGAAGACAAGCCAGACGAGCGAGAAATGACTTTGGCATCGGCTCCGTGCGACAAGAGGAATCCCATAGATTCTTCCAGACAGGATGCTGCCGCCAAAACGAGTGGATAATCACTATGGACGGAATCGGCCAATTGCGGCTCATTCAAGTTCTTCCCTACGGATAACCAATTGTTGATCTGCTCTTGAAAAGCTCGGTCGGCCTTTTCCTCTGTGGCATCCTGGCCTCCTGAAGGACCGAATCCACACGAGGTTATTGTGAGAACGACCAGCGCCATGGGAACAGAGATTCTCCTGATCATTTTTGGCATCCTCCGGTACCGGGAAGTCAGGAGGGAAGTCTGCGGAAGATCTGGGCCATGATCGGCGAAAGATACTCGATGCAGCAAGTTTTGCTCGCGGCTCGGGGAAGGATTGCCCTGGCCTGGCTATCTTCGAGAAATCCATACGCGCACCCACAAAAAAGGGGCGAACGTATCAATCCCGAGCCAGCTATATAACCCGGAACGACCGTCGCCCCTCGGCCCTTGCGGGCCTGGTTGGCGACTTCGAACTCGGTTATAGCTGTGCCCCAGGGGTCTACCCTGGAAGCTCACCCGGCTCTTACGCCGGGTCCCGGTGAAGTCTGTATTCAGTTAAACGACTCGAGAATTCTACAAAACTAGCGGGATACTTCGGTACCGGATCGCATTGAGTCGCCTCGGGGTTAAGTCGTGAAGAGGCGCATCTGGTCTCGCGAGAAGATCGATACGATATCGCCGCGGACGCCGGGAGCAAGTCGAAATGTTGAATCCAAGCCGTAGATGGGTTCCACCATCGCCTTCTTGACCATCCCGAAAACAGACTCCTCAGCAATCTGTCTGCCTCGTTGAGACGCCATTGAAAGCTGGGCGAGGGTTCCTTGAGGATGCGCCCATAGAAAACGAAGGATTACCAATTCGACCAAATAAGGCAACGATGAGCCACGGTGGCGGAGGAATTCTTGGAATTCCTGGTTCCGCTCCAGCGGCAGCCGCGCGCAAAAGCGATTGTTGTCGCTCTCGAACGACGGGAAATCCAAGCCCGCGCAGATCATGGATTTGAACACGACATCGATTCCTTGCCCGATCTTGTCCGCAAGACCAGCGAAGCGCAGTCCTTCAGCCAAGAGAAGGTTCCGATAAGCCGGTATACAGTAAATCAAGTTGTTGACGTGGAGTCCCAGCATGAGGTCTCCTGGGTTTTCGAACTCCACGCATTGGTCGTAAACGCTGATGACGACCGGGCCGTTGCTCCGCCAGCACCGGTGCATGTAGGCGTTGACCAGAAGTTCCTTGAACGCCTCCTGCGGCACGGTGGGACAGATTTGCCGCAGTCGGGCTTGATCGCCGATCAGCAATTCGCGAATCGTTTCTACAACATTCTTGCGGATATCCACGTGACCCCGGACAGTCTTAAGCACGGTCTGGCAGTAAGGCAAAGCCCGGCTTAGGGCGGCCTGCTTGCCGAAAAGAATCAGCGCCGCCAGCGTCACGGAATAGCGATCATATCCAGCTTCGGAGTTGTCGACGTCTTGAAGCAATCGCGCACCGGCGAGAAATTCCCACGGGTCGGACACTACCTCCGTTGGCGAGAACGAACGCCGGTACTGATTGATCGCCCAATTGATCGATTCCAGTGAAAGATCGCTCGTTGAGATACCGGGGACCAGAGCGTTGGTACGGTCATCCTCGGATGTGTATTGAACGCGGCACTCCTTACCAACGCGAATCTTGGAGATACCCTTCGCATTGGTGTGTCCACTAATGCACCGCTTCTTATCAACCTCCAGACCGTACATCTGGGCATTCGTCGTCCCGCGAATCTCGGAGAGCAAGGGCGTGAGATCGACGACCCTGAACCCTAGCGGCGGATGAGTCTGGTCAAGAATCCGACGCGCCAGCCAGTTGGGCGACGCGTTTGGATGGGGGCAGGAGGAGAATCGCCGATAGCCCTGTTCATCGGCACCCACTAAGACGTGACCACCACCCGCATTCGCCAGGCAGATGGCGGCGTCAACGACAGTAGAAATCAGGTCATTTTCGTCCTTGCACCATCCTTTGATCTCAAGATGCTCGTTTTCGATGGCGTCGGGAGATTGAACGAGGAGCTGCGTTAGCAGTGTCTTGAAAAGTTGTTCGTCGAATGGTTTCGTCCCCACCAAGAATAAAGTGAATACCGCTTTTGAAATTGTAACGCCACCAACGACGGAAGTAAAAGGCAGCCTCGCACGGAAGGCCGCTCACGCGGCCTTCTCCTGGTCGGCCTCCAGCACCGCCCGCAGTTTCGATAAAGCGCTGCTCTTGATCTGAGAAATCCGGCTTTCGTTCACACCGATCAAACGGGAGATCTGCAGATTGCTCCAGTCGGAATAGAACAATAGCGAGATGACGCGATTTTCCTTCGCCGAAAGGGAACGGCGTGCCTTCAGCAGGCTCGCTTGCAAGAGGCAGTCCGGCGGCGTGGAATCGGCGGAACGCATCCGCGAGACTTGGTTCAGCACTGTTTCGATGCTGACGGTGGCGGGAAACGAACAGGAACCGGGAGCTTCGGAGAATTTTCGCCGGGCGCGGCGTTCCGTCCGGGACAGTGGATCTTCCGCCCGGAGAAAGTCCAGCATCTCCCCAAGAATGCGATGTTTCGCATAGGCGGCAAATGGTCGGCCTCGATCCGGGTCGAACCGGTCAGCCGCTTTGATCAGGCCGATAGCGCCTGCGGACGCGAGATCGTCGACCGCCACGGACTTAGGTAAGCGCGACGCCAAACGTCTGGCGATGATTCTTGTCAAGGGCAGCGACGCCGCGATCCTCTCCTCTCTGCGGATTGCCTCTTTCTCACTGTGGTCGTCTATGACGGACTTGTTGCGTTTCATGTCGTTTCGGTTCCTCTCTGCCCTCTGGGTTCGGGGCACGAAAGGTGGAGCGAGCCCGCTCCCAAGAGCGCCAGCGACGCGCCGGAGCGCTTTGTTGGGGGGACCAGCTCTGCTGGGGGAGCCGAGAAAGCAGAGCGCAGACGCGCGCCGGGCGCGGGCAGGCCGGTCCGGCCGTCAAGCGACACAGTGCCCGAAGCCGGAGGGCAAGAGGGGCCGACTCAGGAAACGATTACTAAGGATTCATCAGCGATCCGGCTCGACTACGGTGTCGAGCTTTCGTTCGCGGTCGAGTTGCTGCGCCGCTCTGGTGACGGTCCGTTCCCCATAGTCTTGCGGGTTGTGCTTCTCGTATCGCCTGTAGCTGGCGATGGCGGCGGCCACCAAGGCGGGCGATTCTCCGCGCGCAAGAGCGCGTTTCGCATACGCCCAATCGCGTTCTGACTGTGACAGGGCTCCCGGCGGTCGTGTTCGCCGGTGGACTGGAAGCCGCTCGCCGAGATGTGAACCATCTGTTCGCTCCTCGCTGGAGATTTCCGGGAAATGCTCCGGACGGTACGTTTCGTTCGCCAATCTCTCGGCGCGAACAAGGTGCGGCCTCGCGTATTTGTGGTTTACGAATCCCGGGAGCCGCAGAACGCGCGCGCAATCGGTGGCTGCCGGATCGGCGCGGAAATCGCGCGCGAGTCCTCGCTGTAACGTCTCGGCCTGAAGTTTGGCGAAGCCCTCGACTTTCCAGACGACCTGCCACTTGTCCGGCGATGTGTTGATCAGATAGTTGGGCTTGGGCAGGCCGCTGCGTTTGAGCAGCGTTTCGACTGCGACTGTTCCATCGGTGTCGAAATCCAAATACACATGCCGGATCGCGGCTACATCGGCCTTCGTTCGACCCTTGGCGGTGGGCGCGAGCGCGTTCATCGAAAGGTACACCTCGTGCCGCTGGGCGTTCTGGTGCATAAGCCATTCCTGAAACTCGGGCTCGGCAATGGCCTCGGCGGCGGCTAGGCGCTGGATCACGGAATGCGTCCACTTGTTCAGCAACACCACCGCCAACCGGTCGTCCGACCGGAAATTGTCCTGGAGATAGCGGCGGACGTTCTCGGAGTCCATGGCTCACCTGCCGCCGTTCGCTTCAAAGACCGCGCGCGCAAGCCCCATCGGTGTCTCGCTGCGCTTGTTGGCGCGTTCTACGCTGGGCCCCAGCCGGTGCATCTTGCTGCCTTCGGTCGGCGATACGGGTCGTTTCGCCGGCATGACGAATCCGCCGCCCGTCCACAGGCAGGTTTTTTTCGTATACGCGTCGCCGCCCGGCATGAGGTATCCGCCGTAATCGCACGGATCGAAGATGTAGTCCGGTTTGCGCCAATAGGACGCGAGCGTGCTGACGGGATTCTCAAGCATCCACCGAGCATCAGCCCATTCGCAGATGCGCACACAGGCTTCAGCCACTTCGAGCGCTTCCGTCAGGCCATGCAGGCCCTTTTCTTTAAACCAACGCGCCCCTGATACTGCGAGATGAGTGCAGGGAGTGAAAGCAAAAACAGCGGCATAGGTGGTCCGTGGCGGAAGGAAACGGCGCACATCGGTCTGAAGGCGAGTGACATTCGGAATCTCTTCTGCCTGACGCTGGATATCCACGGTCATGCACGGATAACCCGCCTCCGCCCATGGCCGGACCATGTTGCCGGTGCGGTCGCAGAGGCTGAGCACTAACCCGGACGGCCTTTCAAAGTCACTCTCGGTCATAAATCCGCTCAAGATCGTAGCGATCAAACGCCGCGTCGTACCCCCGCACCGCGTAGACCTGGCTGACGTGCCGATGCCCGGCGCGACGCTCGACATGCACGATGAGATTCAGCGCCTCGGCAATGTTGCTGCGGATGGCGCGATAGGGCAACTCAATGCCGGACATGAGGACGCAGGTAGTGAAGCGGCTCATGGCTTGGGCCGCCGAATTGGCGTGCAGCGTGGAAAGCGTCCCCGAATGCCCGGTATTGAGCGCTTGCAGCAGATCGAAGGCCTCGCCGCCGCGCACTTCACCGACGAGGATACGATCCGGCCGCAGACGCAGACTCGCCTTCAGAAGATCACGCATCGTGACGGACGGGACTGGTGGTTGCTCGCGCCGCGCCTCCAGGCGAACGAGATTCCGGGTCTGGATTTGGATTTCCGCCGTGTCTTCGATCACCACAATTCGCTCATCCGCGTCGATCAAGCCGGCAAGCGCCGTCAACAGCGTGGTCTTCCCGGACCCGGTACCACCTGCGATCAGGATGTTCTCGTGCGCGCCGATGGATTGCCGGAGGCGTTCCGCAACCGTTCCGGGCAAAGTTCCGATTCGGATCAGTTCTTCAAGTGTGTACCGCTGGCTCTGAAACTTCCGGATGGCAAGGACGGTCCCGTTCAGGGAGCAGGGGGCGAGTACGGCGGCCACGCGCGAACCGTCAGGCAATCGCGCATCCAGGACCGGACGCTCCGGGCCCACGTCGTCCCCGAGAACCCTGGCGATGTTACGCACGGCCACCTGCAGGGATTTGTCGGACATCTCGACACCCTGGCACTCGCACAAGATCCCGGCTTTCTCGATGAATACGTTCGCCGGACCGTTCACAAGAATGTCGGTGACTTCCGGGTCTTTCAGCATCGGCTCCAGCGGCCGGAGAAACGGCAGGATCACGTCCCAACTCATAAGAGGCCGCCGGCGAGCTGCTCGAAATAAGACCGGTTCGGATCGAGGTAGTACGGCTTCAAATAGCAGTACGTGGGAGGGGCTGGATTCAGTCCGTCATAAGCCAGGACAATCGCCTGCGCATTTTTCAGCTCGGAAAAAACCTTGCCTTCAAAAACGAAGTCGCGCTGAACGTTGTAGCCCTTGCTCGTTGTAAGCGTCGTCTTGTGCGCGGTCGCGCGACCGTCCAACATACTGATCCCCGCGTCCTGCCCGTTCTCCGAGAGGCTGTAGTGAAGCTTGAGCTGTTCTTCTTTGCCGCAGAGCTCGCTCGCGGTGCGCGCGCTAAAATCATCCGACAGCGCCAGAAAGATTTTGGTCCGGAAGGTTTGAAGCAGTGTGCGCCAAGATTCCCCCGGCAAGGTCGAGCGCAAGGAACTGATGCTCTGCGTCGCGACGATCGGAATACATTTGGCCTGACGCGAGAGCGCGAAGAATTTCTCATCGCCCGACGGGTCGTTCTCCCCCACGGTGGCGAACGAATGATATTCGTCGCAAAGAAAAAGAGCCTGCCGCCAGGTCCTCTGTGGTTCCCTTTCCATCCGGGGAATCCGGTTCAGGACGGCGCGTTGGAAATCCTGTTTCATGAGTGTGCCAATGATCTTGGCAAGACCCGGATTCGCCGACACCGGGAAATTGAGCGCGCACACGGTTCCGGCTTCGATCATCTCGCCAAACGACGGTAGGGGCTTTCCATAGCGTCCCTCCGCGTTGGCAGCCGGGTCATACGCTTCTTTCGGCGGGCAGAAGACACGCTTCACGGCGGGGTTGTCATCGAAGAGCGATAGAAAGACGGAGATCCCTTCCACAATTGAGGTGCGCAGCTTCGGTTCGATCCGGAGCCAGTCGTGATAGAACCAGCGTTTGATCGCCTCGAATTGTTGGCGCTTATGGTCGTTCGAACTCCGGCCAGACGGAACCGGGTCTGTTTCGTTCTGCGTCTCGTAGGTAATCCCGTGTGAGTCGAGATAGGCGCGCAGGTCGTCCGTAGCGGGCGCTTTCATGCGTTGAAGCACGCCGTCGCACTCGAAAGGAAACGTTTCCAGTTCCCGGCGCGCCAGGAAAGTGTCCATCCCGATCAGGAGAAACTCGCTGGCGAAACGCTGCTCTCCTTCTTTGATCTTGTCTTCCAGATACGCCGGGTTGATCGCTCCCAGATAGACATCGAAGAGCGTCACGTAATCGTCGAGCACTTTGTGAAGGAGAATGATGAACTTGACGAGATTTGTGTAGGCCTGCTGCCAGAACGGTTCTTTCCCCTTACCGAACAGGTTGTTCAGGAGCGAGGCGATGCCGTACGCCAGCGCGTAGGCGTCGAGATCGTTATAGAGCGGGTTGTACCGGTAGTCGGCATCCAAGCTGACCTCGACATAGTCCGTGCCGCGCGCGTGCTTATTAAGGATGCCGCGAACCTTGTGGCAGAAGTCGCCTTTGACTTCGAGCACCAGCCCGCCGACCCGGCGCGCCGGGTCGGACGCTTGGTAGGCCAGTACCTGCTCCGCAAAAGGGTACATGCAGCCGCTCGTCTTGCCGCTGCCGATGGCGCCGAGAACCATAATTCCGGTATAGAGTCCGCGTTCCGGTATTCGGAGCCACTGGGGATTGGCGGCCGGTTCGGGGCGCTTCGCGTGGTGGGTCTCACCTACGATGACAAAGAGCGATTCGCGCCGGGCCGGATCGGGATAGGGTGGCAGGCCCGACAACACCGTCGCAGGCCGCTGGCGAATGACAAAAATATACACCAGCGAACTCAGGACGGACAACGCCAGATACGGCGTCGTGAAACAAACCCCAACATAGGTGTAATGAAGCGCGTGGTACAGGCCGGGCCGCTGAAGCGCGACCAATCGGAGAAGTGCGTTTTCCGCCGGGAACGGCCAATGCACGAGCGTGATATATCCGGCTCCGACGGCAAGAAAAGCGCTGATGCTGGACCGGTTCTCAATGAGGGAAATCATCGACCTCACCGGTTCGCCGCAACCACCGGCGCGCGGTCGAGCGATTCCCCGCGCGATGCGAGCCAATCCGTAAAACCCTTGTCTTTGCGCAGCACGAGTTCAAGCGCCTGCGTAAGAACATAATCGCGGTCGCTTTCGAGATACGCGCAGTACTGTTCCAGCCGCTGAACGAGCCGGGTGTCGAGCTTGGCCTCGATCCGTTCACGCGTGTGTTTGGGCTGCTTCGGAATGTACGATTTCATTAGCTGCTCCTTTTCCAGACCATCGCCCGGTTCATCGAAACCCTGTGGACGGGAGCGACCCCCGAAGACACGTTAGTGAGCTGAGCGGGTTCTGGGCGGCTCAGTCCGCCCAGAACCGGGGTCGCTCCCGCCCACAGGGTTTCTCTCTGTCCCGCCCGCTTTTCGGAGCGCGGGGCTGCGGAACGCCTGGTGCGAGGGGCATTCTCGGTATGACGCTTCCGAGAATGCCGCCGAGAATTGAGCCGAGGACCTTCTTCGACCGATTCTGGGGCCGCGCGCCGCCCACGACTCCTGGTTACAAGCCACTGACATGACCAAAGAAGTCATAGGAATGCTCCAGAACGCAGGCAGAAAATGTGCCTGACAACCTCCCCGGCCGGACGCGATTGGGGGACAGGTTTTCAAAAACGGCCGCGTCTCCACCGCGTTGCCAGAGCCCGTAGATCGCTTCCCATTCAGAGCCTGAAAATTCCTGTTGCTCGTTGCGAAGTCGGATCAGTCCGGCCCGGTCGAAGGAAGCGAATTGTTTAGCCTCATAGAGGCGGCGCGCCGCAAAATGGTCCAGAAGCCGTCGAATATCCGGATCAAGAGCCAAGCTTCCGCCGTCAGATGCGAAACGCTCAAAGAGCGCGCTAGCGCGGCCGCAACGCGCGGAGTTTGCCGCGATGTAGACGACCGCAAACCGGGTAAGCGCCGCGAACAAAGCGCGGTATTGCGCGAGAAACGTCTCGAAACCAGACAACGTGACCGCGCCCTCATCGACAAACCCAAAGGAACCCACAGAAAAAGTTGCGTGGCCGGAAAACGGCGGCTCGGAGAGAAAGAGCGGGTACTTCTCGATAAAATAGCGCGCGGTGTTGCTGCCGTTTGCGGCGGATCGATAGAGCTTGGCGGGCAGAATGTCCCTGTCGATCCCCAAGGTTTTCGTGAAGTAATCGACCTTTTCTTGTTCAGTGGCCAGATAGAATCGGTCGCGATGCGTCAGCACAAAATCAAGCGCCATCAACCGACCCTTGATCGTAATGGGCTCGTGCTGGCGGCGATTGCGATTGTCGGATTGACCGAGCGCCGCGTAGAAAGGCCGCGCGCCCAGATGATAAATCTGCGTCTTATGGTGATACGTGAAAACTCGAACATGCTTTCTGGCCACCACTTTTTCAATCAACTGGGCGACGCTTCCACCGTCGTCCTGGGCGAGGAATTCCCGGTACTGCCGGCGCAGAAAGTAGCCGCTATGCAGAGCGGCGAGGGAGAGAAAACGTGCCTCCCGCTCGGTGTAACCCAGGCATCCGAGAGACGCGATGCGTTCTGAATCAGTCTGGAGAATCTGGCTCATGAATGATCTCAAAAGCTGAAAATATGGGCCGCAAACTCCGGGTCAAATGCGGCGGCAAGATGCGCCGCCGAGTCTGCGGGCGCGTACATCTTGAATCCCGCTTCAGCCTTGCCGCGCATCATCGACGCTCTGTAATGATGGGTGGCCAGCTCCAAATCCACATGTGTAATGCTGCCTTCCCGCGTCTCATATTCGATGCGCAAATCAGGAAGCAGAATTTTTCCCGCGATGACTTTGAGACCGTTCTGAGCGGCAATGTCGGCCTGCTTCCGCGCGTATTCCAGGGGCGGCAGCGCTCGGGCTTTGGCGAGCGGCGAGTAGACGTTCTTCTTTAATTCATAGTCCAGGACGATCCGACTGATCCGTCCGCCGGCCTGCTCGATCTTGCGTGCTTCCGCGTGATACATCCGGTAGATCGCCGCGTCGTGCGCAACCTCGGCCGGTTTGACAAGTCCCGCATACACAGCTTGAGCTGGACTCAAGCCTCCGTTGTCCCGAAGGAGATTTTTGCCGGGCTTGTTGAGTGCGACGACGGCCAGTCGTTCCGCACGTCCGCCCGTCCAGAGCGTGCGGCGCTGGATGAGGTTCTGTGCCTTGAGTGACCGCAGATCCTGATCCATCTGCCCGGTGTTACCCTGATAGCGCTGCCGCGCGAGGTCCGCCAACGCGATGATTCTGAAGCGGCCGATATCGCGCAACGTTTCAAGTTCCGAATCGCTGATGTGGCAGATATAGCCGCGGCCCCGGAGCGCGCGGCGGTCGTGAGACGCCTGTTCCGGCGCGCGCACGTCCGTAGGGGTCGGTACTGGGCGATGGTCTCGAATGTCGATGTCGCGGCTCATGAGATTACTCACTTAAGCGCTGGTGTAGTTCATCGGATAGGCTCGTCCCGGTGCGGAGCTGTTTTTCGAGATGGGCGAGTTTCCGACCCGTGTCTTTGAGAAACAATACCCGGCAGATCAGGTACACGCTCGCAAAGAGATTCACAAACAAGACGGTCGCGGAGATCGCCAGAGTCTGTCCGTATTTGACGAAGAGGACATGGCGATACGGGATGAGGAAGTGGCACTCTTGCATGAGATAAAGGCCCAGCGCCAGGAAGATCACGGTGGTTGCGAAAATGGCGTTTCCAATCATGGCTTCACCTCACTGGAAGGCCTGATCTTCCCGGAAGTACGTGAGCGTGAGGCCCAGAGGATTAACGGGCACGAGCGCATTCGGCACGGGCTGCTTGACCACGAACACGCAATGCGCGACGTACCGCTCGCGGCGCAATTCGCGGTGATCGGCCACCGCGTAAAAAACTTTCTCGAATTCGACGGCCGCTTTATACGGGGCCTGGCGCAGGTCCTCCACGGACACATTGCGAACCTCGATGTCGGTCTCTTCTGAGGCGCCGTTCAGGAAGGTTTCAATGCCCTTGGTCTTCTTGGCCGCTTCCATCGCGGCATCGGCGAGCCGTCCGTCCAGAAAGTAGAGCGACCGGGGATACGCCTCTTTGACCGTCGCACGCATGCGGCCGTAATAATCGTGAACAAACCCCATGAGGAAATACTTGATCTCCGCTTCTTGCGGGTGATAGTCGAGACTGCCGTAAGTCACGGCCTCAGCGCGGCCAAGTTCGTTGATGCGAATGACCAGCGGCTGCAGGTGATGAAAGGCCTGATAGGTCGTCACGTCCAGGATCGCGAGCGTGAGGGCGACCAGAGACATCGCGAAGAGCGCGATCTTGAGGTACGTGTTCATTACCGCAAGCGACCCGTATCGCTCCACATACTGCCGCTTGGCGGCGGCGAAATCGTTCATGGGCGGCAGCAATTCATTCAGGTCAACCATCGTCAGTCTCCTTACTCCACGCGTGGAACCGCGGACTCACCGGACCGCCCCGTAAAGAGCGAGTTCACCAGCGAGGGGATTTTCAAGATTCCATAGGTAAACGCAATCAACAACATGACGAGCGGGAAAAAGAGCACCGCAATCGTCGCGCCGTCATATGGGGGCGGATGTGAATCGATGAAGTGGATCAGGAGGTTGCCGAAGACAAAGAGATATGCATTGGCGACGACCGGATAGAACGAATACTGAAGAAGCGATTTGAACCATCCCCAGAACAGCCACTCCAGTCCCGGCACGATGAAAAAAGGAATGAACACGGGACCCAGCAGCACCGCCACGGCAGCCGCGACATAACCGAACGCGATGACGCCAAAAACGGCGGCCTGCGCCGCGAGCAGGCAGAGGGCCGTGACCGCGTAGCGGAGGACCTCTAACACATTCAAAACGATGGTGAGCCCCGGCGTTTCCATCCCCCAATAGAGACCGGTCAGCCGATCCCAGATGTCCTGAACGAGCGCGCGGTTCAGTTGATTGGACAGGCTCAGGCCCTGATCGATAAAGAGGTGATAGAAGCTGACACCGATCCCCGGCAACGGCTGGCTGTAGTAGGTGATCATGCCAAATCCGAAGGCAATGGTCATAAGCAGTGAGGCCAAGTGATCGAAATGGAACGCGGGACCATGACCCGAACCAGCGGAGGCGAGCGCGCTCTTGACGCCGAACCAGGAAATCAGAATCACCGCAAATCCGCGAAAAAGATTTTGCCCCAGCGCCTCAAAGAGCGCCGCGTTCTGCGTCATGAGCTGGGTGAGAAACGCGAACAGATCGTCCATGGAGCTGGGCGGCATGGGACTCCTTACGGCATCCGCCACGCGAGCATGGCGGCGCTCGCGTCGGCGGCCTGCGCGGCCATCGTGGCCTGGCCATCCGTCACGAAGCGGATGTGCTCGTTGAACGCCTGGGCCTCGGCGTCTCGTTGGCGTTTGGCCTGCACAATCTGCTCTTCGGTGAGCGCAACCAGGAGTTTGTTGGAGTCCTGCGTGTTTCGGACGCCGATGAGGTTGGCCGCGCTGATCTTGTTCAGGACCGCGATTTCCGTGTTCATGGCCGGATCAGCGGAGAGCGCGTCGCTTTCGAGATTCGCAATCGCCGCTTCGACCTCGGCGGCATTGCCGCGCAGTTGACCGATGGTCTGCATGCCGGCGAGATTGGCGCCGTCCGTCAGTTCGACGGTGGCGTAGCTTCTCTTCACCCGATCCTGCTGGTCGGCTGAGAGCGTCCCCAGCGCGGCACCGTAGACCCCGAGTGGTTGGACCGCATCGGCATAACCGGCGGGAACATCCAGACCGCTGTTGATGCCGATGGCCCATGCTCCCGATCTGCCGTAGGTATTGGCCGCGGACGATGGCGTCCAGGGCGTAGCGAGCGCCCGGTAACGCTGCACCATGTTCACGGGAACCTGCTGGGCCATCCGCAGCATTTGGTTGTATTGGTTCTGCACCACCTGATAGGTCTGCACCAGCTGCGCGTACTGTTGTTCGAGCTGGACGACTTGCTGGAGGGCTTCCTCAAAATTCGAGGGATCGAAAACGATATCGCCGAGCCCGAAGATGGCCAGCGCCGGAGCAGCGCAAAGAACGGCGATCAAAGTAAAGGCAAGGATTTTCTTTCTCATGGGATAACCTTTCCGCGCTCGCGAGCGCTATTGTCCGGCTGCGGCTCCGTGCTCGTCATAAGCCGGAAGCCGCAGATCCTGCGACAGGTACACTTTGATCCGCTCGCCTTCGCGGATCGTAAACGTCGGCAAGACGTTCAAGTAACGGTCAAGAATGTGAAGCGAAGACTGCGACAAGCTGCCGGACACGCCCTGCTCATAAGCATCTGCCGCCGATTCGGTCGTACCGTAGCGCGTGTTGGCCTGCGCTAGGCCCGCAATCGCGCCGATGGCCAGCGATGCGCCAAAAATCTCCACGTAATGATGGTTCACTTGATCCCGGAGTCCGGTTTCGCCGATCTGGCTCAATCCCTGAAACTGATCGAGATTCACCGACGAACCGTCCGGCCGGATCAGGCGGTGAAAGACCACCGCGAGCCGCTGCTGTCCCAAGCTATCGAGCTTCTTCACTTCGCCCAAGATGCGCGTGCCTTGCGGGATCACGAGCGTCGGCCCATCCGGTGAGTACACATTGGTCGTCACCATGCCGTTCACCGGTCCCGAAAACGTCGAATCGAGGCGGTTGGTGAGCACGGTTTCGAGGATGGTCCCCTCGTAGAGCACGTGCTCTTTGCCGTGCCCGGCGATCACGCTGGAGCGATCGGATGCGGAGAAATGATCGGCGGGAGATCTCTGGTCGTCTGCCGATGCCGCGCTTTCTGAGACAGGGACCACAGGCCCGCGATAACTCAGAGCGACGTTCGAGGCAAAGAGTGATTGGTACTCCCGTTTGGCGCGGTCAATCTCAATATCCGTTCGTTCGACGGCGGGCCTGTACTCGACCACTCGCGAAGGCTCTGCGGCATTTGCCAAGCGCGACGTGGCGGGCACCCCAGTATCTGCATTCAGCCGCGCGCCGAGGGTCTCTTTGGACCTCGTTAACCGCGCTTCTTCAAGGGCGAGCTGGCGCGTCTGCTCGTCGAGCTTCTGATGGTATTCCTGAATGCGCGCCTGGCTCGGATCGATGACCGCGGCCGAAGGGTTGGGCGGCGTCAGCACCTTCTGCGGCTTCTGACCGGAAAACAGCATAACCAGGACCATGAGTACGGCGAGCCCACCCAAAACAAGCGCTTGGGTGTTCCGGGGCAGAAGGCCCGCAATTAACGGCCGCTTGTCCTTGACTTGCGGAACATCTGGATTGGGCGCGGACACGGCTATTCCTCACTCGTGAAGCTGAGTTTCTGCTTGCCAATTGCCAGGTAGCCGCGATCCAGAATTTTTTCCACGACGTACACCCCGTCTTTGTAAGTGAAGTTCACGAGATTCGGCTGCCCGTCTTTCAGTTCGTATAGGGTCGGCGTCTCCTCGGGCCGGGCCTGAATGTAGGTGAAGCGGTCGTCGTGGTACATCGCGCGCACCGAAAAGGGCTTCTTGCCCGCTTCAAAGTGATACGGAAAACGGACGTTCGACACAAATTGCTGGATGCCCTTGTCGATGGAGTCCTGGGCCGCCTGTTTCGCTTGCCGGGCTTCGTCGCGGGAGTGGTCGGCTTGTTCCTTGTATTGCTGCACCGCCTCTGCGGAGACGAATCGCGGTGCGGAACGGGACGCTGCGAGCATGCCGTCGTCTTTGAGTTCGACGAATAGTTTGAGGTCCGGCTGCTCTTTGGGGGATTCCGACACCTCTGAAAGCGCGAACGAGTACACATTGCCGCTCGCCGTCACGAGATTCAGATTCGTCTGCGCTCCGACCTTAGCCGGTTTGACGTAGGCAAAGTTCTGATTGCCGTTCACGATCCAGAACTCTTTGTCGCCGCAGGTAAAGTCGAGAATCTGTTCGTTCTTCGGGAGGATAATGAGTGTCGTGAAGCGGACCTTGGTCCGAATGGTGATCACGTCTTTCTCGCCGTAAGCGATGACCTTGGCGACGGGATCGGGCGGCGGCTCCGCCATGATGATGGACGATGCTGGGTCGGTGGAATGTCTTTCCGCTCCTGCGGGTTTGGTCGCGCTTGGGCTTGCGACGAGCGCGCCGCCGAGCGCCATGGTGATGATGGTGGCAAAGTAACCGTTCTTTCGTTTCATGCAGTCTCCCTTGCGAGTTGATTGAGACCCTCTTCGAAACCGTAGCGGGCAAACGCCGCGCGTTTGCGCTCGTTATCGGGAGGGTTGTTCGTGTAGATCCAATACTCTTTGCGGTCTACTGAAAGGTTGAGAAGCTTAGCGCGGTCAGGCTGTTTAAAAAGCACCTGCTGTTTTGGCACGAGCCGTGCAATCAGTTCGGTTTCGGTTTCATTCAAATGAAAGGCCCGGCGGTACGCGTCCCGGTCCATACCGGGATTGGCGAGGAACAGCCGCGTGGGGCAGCTCTCAGTCACGACGGAGAGCATCTCTGAATGCAGAAGATCGTCGCTCGATTGCGTGGCGAGGATCATCGCCGCGTTCTTCTTGCGCCACGTCTTGAGCGCCTCAATGATGTAGGTTTTGATGACGGGGTGACGAAAGAACCGCCACGCTTCGTCCATCACAAAAACCTTGAATCGTCCCGGATGAGCGGGATCGTTGATCGCGGCGCTGGCCCGATGGAGGATGTAAAAGAGCAGAGGCTCCACCTGATCGAGCGCCTTGTCCATGCCTTCGAAGTCAAACGTCTGAAACGGCGAAAGCGTCAGGGTATCCTCGGCGTGATCGAAGAGTCCGGCATAGGGACCGCCCCGCACCCATTTTTGAAGCTGTTGGCGACTCGTGCGCGCGACGATGTTGGCGAGCGTGAAAAGCCGACGCTGCTCTGGAGCGACGGTGTACAGATTCTCGATTTGTTCGTACAGGTCCTGTTCCTCTTCCGCGCACATGCGGTGACCGCCCGACTCGATCAGAACGCGGACCCAGGCGAATAGAAAGAGCAGGTTCTCGGGCGTCGGCGGAAGGCAGAAGGGGTTGATCGTGAACGGTCGTTCCTCCCGGCCGATAGGCAGATAACTGCCGCCAAAAAGGCGCGTGAGGCTCTCGTAGCTGCCGCCCAGATCAAAGAGATACGTCAGCGGTTCATATTTCTGCAGATGGGTGAGCAGAAAATTCAAAAGGAAACTCTTCCCGCTGCCGGTGGCTCCCAGCACGAGGGTATGCGCCACATCCTGATGATGAAGGTTCAGAAAATAGGGCACCCCGCCGGACCCTTCCAGAACAGCGAGGTACTCGGCTCCCAGGTGTTCGTTGCGCGGATTCCCCGGATCGAGCGCATAAAGAAAAGAAAGGTCGGTGTAGTTCGTATCGAGAAGCCACATCCGCCGGACGTTGTAGGCGGCGTTCCCCGGCAGGACGGCCAGCCACGCATTCAAACGGTTGTAGCGTTCTTCGATCAAATGCGCGTCGCACGAGGCGAATACCTTCAAACACTGCGCCACCGCGCGCCGGAGTGCGGCCGGATCGGTGTGGTAGAGAATGACCGTGAACGAGAACTCGCCGAAATAGCGTCCGTGGACCTCGATCTCTTCCAGACAAGCGCCGAGATCCCCGACCATCGCGACCGCCGCATTGTCCACCAGCCGATCTCCCGGAGCGCTCTGGGCATTGGCGGAGAGGTAGGCCGCAAGCGCCGTCTTCGAATTGTGAAAATGCCGGCGCTTGCTATCAATCAGATGACGAATTTTAGCCGCGCTCTCACGCTTCCACTCGCTCGCGATCACGCAGGCGCAGTCCAGCTCAGTGAGACCGCGCAGTACATGAGCAAACGTCTGAGCGGGTGGCTCCTTGAGGGTCAGTACCTGCACATAATGATCGTCCAGACGCAGGTAATCGCGATGGCACTCCAGGTGCGAACTGCACGCCTGGATATCGATGAAGTGGTTTCCTCGAAGTCCGATCGGATCAGCGATGCCGGGCGCATAATTGAGCAACAGCCGCATCAACCGGAAAGCTTCATGGCGATCAAGGATGCGGATATCAATGGCGTCGCGAAGCTGAGCGACGAAGTTGTTCGTCTTGTCTTTGAGCAGCTCCCGCGCAAAATCGAGTTCCGTCACGAGTTCGCTGGCGGTCGCCTCTGCCGAAAACTCCTTGCGGGCCGCGCGGACAGGATGCGTGAACCATCGCGAAAAGCGGCTCGGCGCGTCGTTCCTGGGACGCCAGCCCTCATATACCACGGCCATATAACTATCGAGCGAATAGAGTCGTTTGGATGCGCTTGCCAGATGACGAAGACGGTTGGCAACGGCTTCTGCGACCACGGGATTGGCATGGGCCTGCGCCGGGAGCCCAGGGTGCTCGCGTTTTAACTGGTACTGGTAGATGCGGAAGCGTTCATCAAAGACGCGGGCGGCGGATTCGAAACGCCGCGCGAACCCCTCGGTCTGCCCGGCGTCAAGGCATTCGTAATCGACACCGCGCATGCCGAGGAAGATCACGAGATCGCCGCCGCGCGTGGCGAAGGTATGTTCATCAATCGCGGCTTCAATCCCAACCAGCGCGCTGAGCGCGCCTGATGCCCGGTAGTCCTTAAAGGCGCGGCGCAGGTCAATCACGGCGAGCACTCCTCGGTTGGAAATCCGCGCGTTTGGCTGGGTCGTACTGAATTTTGAAACGCGCCGAATTGAGAAGAATTCGCAGCATCTGCGGATCGGCGGCCGTGGCCCAGCGCGCCGCGGCAAACAGAACCACGAACATGAGAAGACCTCCGAGGAGACTTCCAAAAAAGTTGAAGCTGGCGGCGCCGATCATCGCCGCGAGAAAGAACAGTTGGCGTTCCACTCCCCAGATGGTGAGCGGTTTATTCAACGAGCGGTAGACAGGATGCAAGCTGCGTGGGGGCATGCGATCTCCGGGCGTCTCCGTCTAGCCCGGAAAGAGCCAGCTCATGAAGTTGACAGCGCCGATGGCCATCCCGATGCCGAACACGATGCCGGCCAGCATCCGTTTCGATTCGCCCTCGCCGAAGGCGAACATCAGTCCGCCGACTACAATCGCCACTAGGCTAAGGCCCCGTGCGATTGGGCCAGTGAAAGAGACCTGCAAGGCATTGACGGCATCCTCCCATGGTGAGGCGGCGTACGCCGGAACAGCCGTCAGTACCGATGAGACGACGAGAAGGAAGGAAATTCGGCGTACAGACCGGCGGATCGTGGCGCAACGGTTCATCCGAACATTCATAGGTGAGGCTCCTTTCCGGAGCCGGGCGAATTGGTCGACGCCCGGCCCCACCGATACATGCGCGGAAACCGATTGGGAACGCTAAGAAAGAAGGTGTGTGCTACTTTGATCCCCGAGAGTTATCTAACGAGCGTCAGTAGGGCCTCTAAGGGTCAAGCGCTCGACGAGCAACAGCGCGCCGTGTGAACTGCCCGATAACAGGCTTTTCGGGCGTGCCTGACATGTGAGAAGATGCGCTTTGACTTTTAAGCCAACAGTATCGTAGCCCGCGTCACCTTGGGGCAACGTCGTGCTTGAACAGCGCGACGTAGAAGGGGTTTCTCGGGCACGCTTTCAGTAGGAGTTTTCCGGGATGGAATCGGGATGAGTTGCGACAATAGCTTTAGACGAGTCCCCGGTTAGAGAACACAATTTGCGCTTCGGAGCCCAGAGACTCCACAACGCGGACACGGTTCTACCCCGTATGATTCGCCTTTATTCAGCGCACAAACGCAAACCTGTCTTGCCGAACAACGAATCGAGTCTCCAAACATTGCAGCTTTTCAACGACACCCGTATATTCCAGCTCTGACATGGGCAGCATCGCAGCCCCTGAGAACCCTTGTTCCCGCATGGCCAGCATTTTGCCCGAAACCTTGTCGCGAACATGATTCCAGAACGGATGGCTGAATGCGTCAATCGGCTCAGTCAACTTGCCGTCATGAACGCAAAATGCGGCGCAACTCACTAGCGGCGGACCATCGAAATAAGATGTCGGGCAGTTAAACCCAACGGGCATGAGGGGCACCACATGGCTGCCGCGCATACCGCCCGCTACAAAGTGTCCGATGCTAAAAGGGCTTAAGACCTCTCCCGTAGCGGGGAAATTCGATTGCGTCCGGATCAACATGATAGGATCATCCTTGCCTGTATATGTGCCGGCAATATTGTGGAGCCGGCTTGTGCTTACGGACGCGGCTTGTTCCCCAGTCGCGCGGGAGTAAATCGCCTCTACGACGAAGCGCTGGTTGTCCCGAAGCAACGTCGCGATGTCGTAGAGATCCTCGGGCGCATTCAGCTCAATCACCCGATCTTCCCCAGTATTCTCCACATCCATAATGACAAACCGGAAGCCTTGGCTCATCTTCGGGCTCAATACGAGGCCGGGGCAATGCATAACATCGGTAAAGGCCAGATACAGTGGAAGGTTATACGCCCCGGGGTCAGTCTTATCCGCGGCAAAAAACAGAAACGGCTCGTTAGGGCGTTCGTCAATCTCCAACTCAGCTACTGCTGGACCCATTCCTCGCACATTTCCACTGAACGCATCCTTCAGCAGGTCTTGTCCGGCGCCGTACAGTCCTTGGCTTTTTGCGACGGACGTTCCTTCCTTGAATGCTTCCCAAGCCAAGCGGTGGATCTGTTCGTCCCCTTCCCCTCGCGTGTGAGTGAGCACAATCGCGATGTCATCGCCGGTAAAGCTGATATAGCTGTCCAGAAAAAGCCCACGACCTTCGTTTTCTATAAAAGCCCGAACACGCTCCAACACCATTCTCGACGGACAGATGTGCCCGCCGACCGAGCCTATGTCAGCTTTGATTGCGGAAATAGTAGTTTTCATCTGTGCCCCCATTTGCTCGTTTGGTCGTCTCGCTCGCTTAATCAAGCTCTAACTCAGATTCTCGCGCCTGCAACGTGTAGGCTGGACATGATCGCCACCCTACGCGCAAAGACAGTGTGCACTGCCGCCCTTATTACGGCTCGTCGTCGAAACACCGCTCAGTCCAGCTAGGAATGCGGGAGTCGAGCGTCTGTCGCTCAAACGGAACATCGCCGGGCTCGTCGAATGCCGGAAGGAGCAGCGCGACCTCCTCCACCATAATGGGACGCTCGGTATTCAAGTCGACGCTCATTTTCGTTTTCCTTTGTCTACTTAAATAACATGGACCTCCGATCATTGGAAGCACTTTCGTTGCTTTGTTATCTAACAAAGGAGTGGCCTCCTCTGGCACCGATTCCATGCGTGTCATTAGATCATCAGACCAAGGGGTCCACACGTTCGGGCTGGCCGGCGCCGTGAAATGGGCCTGTTCCAAAGAAGGCAGCGAATCGTATAATCTCGCGAGCGTTATTTCCCTTAGCCATGGTTATCGATTATCGATCATTGCCCTTGCCATCGTTTCGGTTCCTTCGGATCGCGACTGCTGCACTGCTGTGGTTCAATGTCGGAAGGCTAGGGGATCTCTCCGGGGGTAACAATCACTCGCCGCCGCCCTCGCATGGATGGAACACTGAAGCGCTAGCGGAGTCGTCTTTAGAAACTGGAACGCCGCTCTTCAAGGGCGCATCGCTAGTCCGTGCCGATATCGACCGTAGCGCAAAGAGCGCGAGTCAATCCTCCTTCCCCCAAGCGGGCGCTATCGCGGCGGGCTACACTGCGGAGGAAGTCGAAGCGCTGAAGGAAAGCGTCAGAAACTCCCGCTTCGAGGACATTTTTGAAGCGCGCTATAGATTCAGGCCCGGCGCCGTAGAGATTCAGGCCGCCATCAAACAAGCTGAAAAGGTTCTCTGGGATCTGAATATTGTGGACACGTTGGATGAATCCCATAACGACGACATCAGGTTTTCGGTCGAGTCCACCGGTTATATCACGACCGCCGGGAACTGGTTCATCGCGGTGGTTGATAGCCCGTATCGATATTTTTTGGGTGCTGTTGGCTACTTTGCTTGGGATTTGATGATTTTTTTGAAACATCTCCAAGAAAAAGGCGAGGCGCGGGACGCGCATGGGCGGCGTATCGCAGTTTTGCGGGATGAACGCGGAAAACCCTATCCCGATCTTGTTGCCGAATACATTCTTCATGAGCGACTCGAAAACGAACCGCCGCTTCATCATCACGAGATCATCGCCATGACCACCCAGGCATTCGGCCGCGGTATCTACCGATGGGACGGCGACCGCGTCTACGATAAGCCTCTGCCGGAGGGGACGGAGGTTTTTGTGCGCGCCGGTCAAACGCCCCTGGGTCGAGCCCTGCGCTTGTTCATCGAGTGGCGTTTCCGTCGCAGAGTCGCCACGATCCTTGGTCGCAAAATCTCAATAAATTATCTCACCCCGTCCCACCAATCGCTCTTTTCGATCCAGGGAACGGCCTCGGCGATTTTGAAGAAAGGTGGGGAGCCATCGCTCGTGATTGTTGAGGGCCGTCGGAAAACGCTCATTCCTCTCCGGCGAATTGTCCGCCTGTTCGTTCAACCAAAATCCGACTTCGACACGTTTACGCTTGGCAAGATTAGCTCCGTCGATCTGGACAAGGTGATCCGTCGTCTGCGCAAGGGCAACGCGGTAATTCTGACCGAACAACAGCTACGCTCGATGCGCGTATCCGCGCGGAGTCGTGTGCTGGCGGACGCACTGGAAGGGCTCCTCGCATTGCGCGACAACGAAGGCAAGCGGATGCATCTGGGAATGAGGCTCACCGAAGCGGGCGTTCTCGACGTAGCGGTGTCCGCAATGACTATTGGGGCCGGGATGGCTAAACTCGACGCAACCTTGATGGCTGAGGAGATTATCTTTCATTTTCCGAACGCTGTTTCTGGGCCAACCTACGTTGCCTATGACGCCATGCCAGCGCCCAGTTCTTTCAGCGACCCCATCGAATTCGTTCGGCATATCACGGACTATATTCTCAATTCGCTCGTCTCGTTCACGCATGTCTTGCTGACACCGGTTGATCTCCCCGCGCTGGGAGGCGCCGAGGGATTTGAACACAGTCAGGGAGTTGGAGCGTTGCTCAACCTGATGAAATCCGCAGCGTAGAAACCCATCGTGATGTAACATTTCGGTCCAATAACAATTTGGAGCGATTCCCGATTGCTCCCCGAAACGATTGATGGTAAATTCACCACAAGTCCCGCGCGTCTGTTGGTAAGCGCACATCCGCTCCGGGAGGTATGCCGTGTCGCCGCCGCGTTCTGACGGGCTCGCGCCCGAGGTAATGGAAGAACTCATCGAACGGGCCATCCGCAAACATGTCTATCTTGCCGATCCCGATCTTTACGAAACGTTCCTGAAGGGACTGTTGAGTAACAGGGCCTTTCGGGACACTCGAAGAACCGGCGCATTCCCTTCATTGCCGAACGCCGAGGCCATTCTTGTGGATCTGTCGTTCTTGCTCAGGCACAAATTGTTCCGGCGCTCTAAACCCCAGAGGTGCGTCCTCACCGGCTTAGTTGTCTTCATACTTCTCGGCCGGCCACAATGGACAACGACCCATGGAATTAGAAGGTTCATCCTTTTCAATACGGCCGGTGTGGCAATGTACATTCAGCACATTCAACGACACCTGAGACTCTGCTATAACTTGCAGCGGGAGACGGAGCAACGAATCTGGATTCCTGAGCCTGCAGAACATATGACGCCATACACACCGGTTTTCCGAAGAGTGACCGACCCTGCGCCATGCGGTGATTCTTCCCCTGGGTCGGAGAAGACGCCGGCACCGGACATCTTTGCGCCAACGAGTTGCGACCGGGAGATCGCCAGGGCGAGGCGCTCCGGAAAGAACGTCAGGGTATACATGAGGACCGGGCAGTGTCTCCTGAACATCGACGCTTTCCAAGAGACGGCCGAGCGCGGGACATCGGGCGGATCGTTGGTCGTCTATTTGCTCGACCCGTCTGCCGCCGTCGACGAGACAGAACGGGAGCTCATTGAGCGAAATCGGGACCGGCTCGATACATTATTCGGGCGACAGGATAGTGCGCGCGTTGACTATCGTTCGGGATTCGACGACGATTTCGAATTTGTGCAGATCGGCGATGAATCAATCTTCGTGCGCCGCGTGAATGACACCATTTTTACCCGTTTTAGGCGGAAGCATCCGCTCTTCACCTACTTTGAATCATACCTCCTTCGCCCGACTCGCGACCTAATTTCGCCCGCACGCTGACCCGTGGTTCGGCGTGCGCCAGGAATAGACACTGCAAGGAGTAGAGGCTTGCCGTGATCGCCGCCGATTACTACTAATCTATTCGAAGCGCCTCCAAGTTGCTTTGATCTAACGCCGCTGAACGCCATTGTTGGCGTCGCCGCCAAAATAGATCGTTACTGGCAATAACTGGCCACGGGGCTTCTCCGAGGCGTCCTTTCTCGGGGTGATCAAGACCAAAATACTCCAACTCGGTCAGTACTTCGCGCGCACGCTCTTCTGAACGAAAAGCGCAGACGATGGCCAAAGGCACGTTGCGACAGGCGTACGGCCAGCTAAACTCCTCGTCACAGACGCAAAAGCACTGGCCGTTGGTAAATGTCGGCGTAAACTTGTCCTCATCAAGAAAGACTACGAGGGGAGCTCCAGATTCCAACAGCGCTCTCTTGAAGAGCATGTTATGGTAGCTACCGACGTGCGGCCCCAGTTTTTCGCTTCCTCTCCTTAGATCAATACCGGAAAACGCCCCAAAAATGATGCCCAAGTCCGTATATTGCTCTGCAAAATGATCCCTCACGTGACACATCCACTCGTAGGCGCGTCCAGTGATGGGATGATCTCCTTCGGCTGGCACGCTCAAGTTGGCGAGCTCGCCGAATGTGCCCCCGTATTTCCGTTCCGGAGGGCCGCTCGGGTAAAGGCTGGCGTTCCCGAATTGGCTTAGAATGAATTCCATGTAGCTGATGACGTTGTTGCTTTCGATCTGTGCGCCCCACTGCGCAAAGGCCACTTGATCGAGGCGGCCGGCTAGAGCCTCGGACAGGAACGCAACGGCCGAGCCTGATTCAAAAAATAAACGGGATATGAGTCCTTTACTTAAAATTCCCAAATATAGATCCCAGAAAAACTCGGCGGACGCCTGCTTCAATGCGGCATTAGTGTTAAAGCGCGAATCGAGCACTGCCCATTGATTCACGCGCATGACGAAGCGACGCCAGAATCGGTTATTAATGGACAAATCCGAACTGCGCAGCGACGGGGCACCTTGTCTCGAAGCGGCGTCCGCTAAACGAACAACTTGATGCATCGCCAAAAGATAATCCTTAGCAAACACATACGGTTCCGGACTGACAGAATGAATGGCGCTCCCGGCGGGGACCTTTTCAAGAAGTTTTTTGGACGCAATCTCAAACGGGCATTCGCCGACCGCAAGAAGCAAAATTGGTTTTTGGCGGTCGGCCGCCCAAAAGCATTCCTCCTTGACGGTCTTGAGGGTTTCGTCAACATCTGCAAAAAGACGAACGAAGACGTCGCAGCGCTCAATCTCGCGCCTGGAGTCCTTCCCCGCAAGGGACGAAAGGAATGCTCGCGGGGAATGGCCCGCCTGCCAGGTCATTTCCACGCAAACATCGCGAAGCTCCTGTAGACTGCGGTCGTTGCCATGGCTGATGAAGAAGGTAATCGGATGAGTAAGGTCGGGCATCGCGTTTGTACTCGATGTACCGGCACACAAACAGCACACCGCCCCAAGGGTCGGATGCCGCCCTGCCGCATTACATCGTAAGGCCTTTAACGAGGATTATGACGCATTCAGCCATTTCGTGATACAGGCAATGAGAAAGCGTTAGATAACAATTCGGCCAGAGTCCATTCTGCGCTCGGGGCTCATTTTAAAGACGCGCGCGCGATCCGCAGTGCCCTCAAAAGGTCACCGGTCCTCTCAAAGCGGGCCCGTGGATTTTTCTGCAGGCATCGTCGTATGATCCGAACGACTGGCTCGGGGAGGTGCCGGTTGGGTGTCGGGGGTGGATCTCTGAGGATGGCTGTCATCGTATCCATTGGGGTCGCCCGGTGGAATGGCCCGCGTCCGGTGAGCATTTCGTAAAGCGAAACGCCAAAACTGAAGATATCTGAATGCGCGGTGAGGGTTTTGCCTCGCAATTGCTCCGGCGCCATGTACCCGACCGTTCCGAGAATCATCCGACCCGACGTGTGATCCTGATCGGGCCGGGCGCCGCGCCGGGAGGAGACGGGCTTCGCTAAGCCGAAATCCACAATTTTTACCCGGCTCTGGCGGGTGATCAAGATGTTGCCGGGCTTAAGGTCCCGGTGGATGATGCCGACGGAATGGGCGTGCTTCAGCGCGTCGGCGATTTGGATGGCGAAATCGAGAGACGCCCGAAGGGAGAGACCGTTCCTCGGAATCATATGGTGAAGCGCTTTTCCCGGCACAAATTCCATGACGATAAAGCACATCCCTTGGTCATGTTCGATGCCGTGTAACGTTACAATGTTCGGGTGGTTAAGGCGTGCGCCACATCGGGCCTCGCGAATGAATCGTCCCCTCCACTGCGCTTGCGCCGCAAGAAATGGTGGAAGAATTTTGAGAGCGACCGCACGCCCCAGTTGTGTATCAAGCGCCTTATAGATTATTCGCGTATCGCTCGCCGTCACTCGACGAATTAACTCGTAGTGGGCAAGCCTGTGTCCCGGTTTCAGGCCCTGCACGCTGCGCGCGACGCCGTTGGGGTGGTGCCCAAGAAGCGATTCGATCTCGTGGCGCATCGTCGCGTTATCCGCACAGGTTTCTTGTAGATAATTGTGGCGTTTCGTCGGACTGTCTATTCCCGCGGCGTGAGAGAGAATTCGCGCAGCTTTTTCCCAGTGCGGAATCAATGAGTGGTGCTCCCGATTTCACGGCGAAGCCAGGCCCTCGCAAATCCAAAACGACACCGGAGCGTACTCTCTCCAATCCCTAAGGTCCGCGCCGCGTCCCGCGCCGTCCGCCCTTCGATCACCCTCAGCTCGACAATTCGGTGTAGTAGGGGGTTGCATTTCCTAAGTCTCCTCATAGCTACGCCGAGGAGTGAGAGATCACAGCTGTTGGGTTCTGCCACATCGAGACCGTCTAAAGGCAGCTTTTGCCATCCACCTCCGCGCTTCTGGGCGCCCTGCCGCCTGGCATGATCAGTGAGAATCTGATCCATCGCCCGCGCCGCGGTGCCGAAAAAATGCGGCCGGCTGATATAGCGCGGTCTAGAGCGGGCGAGACGGATAAATGCTTCATGCACCAGAGCCGTGGGCTGCAAGGTGTGGTCGATCCGCTCTTTGGTGAATTGCCGAGCGGCCATAGCGCGCAATTCCGGATACAGGACGCGGAAGAGCCGGGAAAGGGTTCGGGAATTTAACCGATGCGTAAGCATGACATACACCTCCATCGTTGTTGAGAGGCTCGCGATCTTGCATAAATACACAACTACATCACGCGGGCATGATCAAAGAGACGAACGCCGAATAGCCTCACGGGTACGCGCCTGTTCCGGTTGTTAGATCACATCATTCCCGCGCGGTCATGGATCATATCCGGCGGCCGCTGCCAAATCGCTTCCGTGAGCCAATAGCGGCGACTGAGTTCCCCGATGATTCGATTGACTAAGGGCAGATTGCATTTCGAGTTGCTCGTTGAAGTCGGTGGTCGCGGCCGCCGACGCGAATCATCTGGCACATGCCCGCCAATCGCGACGGGATTGAATCATCCGCCAGCGTGGCAGCCAATTCATCCAGGGAATATTTGCTCGTAACCACAATTCCTGCGCGATCCGTGAAGTTTCGGCGATCAAGAATCTCCTGCAGGATTTGTCGGCTGTACGCCGTGTTGGGCCCGGCGCCCAGATCGTCCAGCACCAGCGCCTCAGCTCGGATAAATCCATCGAGCGCGGCCTGCTCCTGTTCGGGATCTTTCATGCGCATTCTGCGGCTCAGTTCGAAGGCCGGGAGAAGCATGACCGAAAGCGATTCCTCGAAGCATCGCCGGGCGATGGCCCAGGCCAGATGCGTTTTACCCACTCCACACGGTCCCCACAGGTAGAGACTCTCGGCGGCCGGATTGAACTGCTTGGACTTTTCATAGGCCAGGCGATTGCCGGGCGTGACCGCGTATCGCTCAAAGGTGAATTCCCGATACGGCCTATCGCCTCCCAGAATTTCAACGAGGCTTTGGCGCAACGCGCGAGCGCGTTCCTTTTCCAGGCGCTCGGTTTCCAGCGCCGCCACGCACGCTGGGCAGCGTCTATCCGCGAGTTGGCTGCGCCAGACGCCGGTTCCAGCAAGGGTCTTGCCGTTCAAGAGAACTGCCGGAGCCCACTCCCAAGGAATTGATCGGTGGCAGGCCGTGCAGTCGTCAATTTTGAGAAAGGCGCTCATATTTTCCAGGAATCGGTTTGGTGGCCCCTGCTAAATGCCGCCGTCCGGTAATGTCCGTATTGCCCTCTCGATGACGGCGGTCATCATGGCCGCCTGTCTTTATATATGTCTTTAAACTGTCTTTAATGTCTTTCGCTCGGCGGAAAAGCGTTGCCAGCAAGGAACGCTTTTGTTGCTTGCCGGCAACGCTCGCGTCCCTTCCCGGCAACGGCGGGCGTTGCTTGGCGGCAACGTCAATTCCGGGCATCCATAGTTGCCTGTCAGCAACGCTTGTGCATGTCAGGAGCCCTCCGCCCCAAAACCCGCAGTCCGGTTGAAGTGCCAGTTGTCTGTCCTGCGTGATCAGAATTCCTACCTTTAAAAGCGTTTGCCCCGCGCGGTATGCTGCCGGGCGATGCATGCCGATTTGTCGAGCGATTCCATACCAGGTGAACGATGTCCGTTGCCGATTCCAGCCGTACGTCTGGCGAATCGCCCACAGAAGCACGCGATACTGCCCGCCGCTCAGGCGCGCGCGCATGAGCGCTTCCAGGAACAACGTGGGCACACGGATAAATCGTTCCGATTCCGCGGGTGGCATTGGCATCCTCCATCCCTACAGACCCACGGCTCATTGAAAGTGCACAGTGGTGTATGACGAGCAGAAGCATTGCTCACTGTTCGCCGCCGGGTCCGGCTGGGAATCCATGTGCGATCAGGACTCGCTGGATTTCGCGAATCCGGGCCCGTGCGGTATTCCGGTGTATGCCAAGGCGCGCGGCTGTTTTGACTTGGTTGCCATCCTCTTCCAGAAGCACTTCCCAGAAGGTTCTCAGGTCGTGATCCAAATCGTCATACGCACGGGCGAGTGCGATTTGCTGGTCCCGGTCGGGTTCAGGGAACGGGAGAACTTCGATCAGGGGCCTGGCTTCATCGGTTGGCCCGCTCGGCTGATCGCTGGAAGTAAATCGCCTGTCCTTGGCTTGTTGATCGCGAATCCAGTTGCTCGCCTTGTTGCGTAGCGCGACCGATATGAAGGCTCGCAAGTGTCGTATGCGGGGCGGCGGGTGGGATTTCAGGCGAACAAGATGGCGGATCAGTTCCGCCTCCAATTCGTCGCGCTCCCGCGTATCGATACGTCGCGCGGCCGCCCGAATGAGGTCCAGTTCCCAGGTTTCAATCCGAACGTCGAAAACACGGCGTGTGCGACCCGCCAACGACCGTTCCTCGCGCTAAGACTCGGTCGGCATACGGGCATAAAAAAAATGGCCGGTACCGGGACCGTGTCCCGAGTAACGACCAGGCTCAAAGCGCGAACGTGCGCGGACGCGCGTCGCGGACTATGGTGGCTCTGTTAGGGTCGTGGGGCGTCTCCGCCTGAGCGGAAGGCCCCTTTTATCACGATGATCTAATCTGTACAGCTCGACTGTTTTTGATCCGGCAAGCTCCCCGTCTGCGCTGATGCTTTCATTCGACGGATCACGACTTCAAATTCGCAGCCACAGTGCTTGCATTTGAATTCGACATCACAAGTGCGCGCGTTGCCCACGCGATGGCCGCAATCCGGACACGCCAGCCAGGAATTCCGGCGTGAGCCGTGTGACCCCATGTGATGCCCGTTCTCCCCTGTGCATTCTCACTGTTCAGTATTTATGTCATTTGTTTATCAGTAATGACCGCGTTACTGTAGCTGAGCGAGGCGGACTGCGTCAAGCAAACAACTTCGCGATCAAGAGCGGCGATTGTGCATTCGCGCCCTGACGCGGGTCTGTAGGCATAGAGCAGAGGAGTGGACCTGCGGGGAGGCAAGTCGAGAATTCGAAAGGAGCGACGGTATCTATGAATCGCGTCGACATTGATGTCTGTGAGATGGTTTCTGTCAGAACGCTGTCGCACTTGCTCGATATTTCGGAGAAAACCCTGTGGGACTGGATTTACAAGAGCAGACGACAGCCGACCTTGGACCCGCTTCCTTACCACAAACTCGGCGGGCTCGTGCGCTTCGATCTGAAGGAAATCCGCGCCTGGGTGGCGCGCCGGAAAATCCGGCCGTCTCCGATTCCTTGCCCGCAGCGCGGCTGACGATGACCGAGTCAAGAATTTGTACAATGACCCCCGTGGCGAAACAGAAATGGCGCAATCGGACTCTGGAGCGGGGTGTCGTGATTGACAAGCGACGAGGCTACGTGTACGTCCGCTTTAAGCGACAGAGCCTGGTCCACAAGGAACTGATCGGCCGGACCACGGAGCCGGACGCGATCGATAAGGCGAATTTTCGCGCGCGGCAAATCCGCCGGGATCGCCAGCGCCAGGTCCCCGGATACGATTCTCACCCCAAGCGCCTGTTAATCGAAGACGCCGCGGATCTTTTCTTGAAGCTGCATGGCGAAAAACGCCAGTCGCAAAAAGGCGTCAAACAATTTATCCGGTACGTACGCCTCATCAAGGAAGCCTGGCACGGTCGCTATGCCGATACCATCTCAGGCGATGATATGCGTGACTACCGGCGCTGGCGGAAGATCCCCCGCACGCATACCAAGAACGGCAAACAGGTCGTCAGCGCTGCCAGTGACAGTACGATCAATCGCGAGCATACGGCCATTATCACGATGTTCAATAAACTGGCGGAATGGCGGAGGGTGGGCCAGATTCCAAAGAACATCCTCTTACCGGAGGCCAATCCGGGGCGTGCGGTCAGGAAGGTAAACGAGGACCGGTTCATTCGTGAACGGCTTCTGTCCGATGACGAATTTAAGAATCTCTGGGCCTGCGCCGATCACCGGCTCCGGCGCATCATCCTGGCTGAAATGAATTTGCCGTTACGATTGGAGGACCTGAAGCGGTTGCGAAAAAAGAACGTCAATTACAAGCTCTCTCAGTTCAAGGGCGTGCAGGCCAAGACGGGAAGAGAATACACCTTGCCGATCAACGAGACGCTATGGGATCTGATCAAGACCGCGCCGGGCGATGAAATTTTGGACTTCACAGGCTTTGAAAGGCGCTGGAAGCGCGCCGTCAAGCGTGCCGGTCTCAGGGACCTACAGTTCCGCGACTTGCGCCGCACCGCCGCGACAACGCTGCATGACAGCGGTGAAAAGCTCAGGACCATTTCAGCCATGTTGGGACATGGCGCCGTCACGACGACAATCCGTTATCTCGGATTGAAAGACGAAAATCTGAAACAGGCGGGGGACATTCTGGCGAGCAAGTACCGGGCTCCGGCGGATGAGGAGAATGTTAGATTTCGTGTACAAAGCGTCCCAGAAAGTGTCCCACAAGCGAAACAAAATGACGACGATAGAAACTAAGAAATAGATTGTAAAGTAAACAATTTTGGCGGGGTAGCTCAGATGGTTAGAGCGGCAGCTTCATAAGCTGTTTAAAAGCCTTCCCGAGCCTTGCCGAGAAGTACTGTTTCCGTCGGAGATCGCCTTCCACCCTTCCCATCCGATACCGTCCGTTTCGGTTACAAAGTGTCCCAAAAAGTGTCCCATCGAAAAAGCTTCTCACTTGGCGATAGATGGGATCGGGGCGGAAGACCACAGCGTCAGTGAACTCCACCAACGTGGGCTCCAGCTCACATCTTGGCTGGATGAAAGCCAGATTGGTCGCGCGTGGTTCTTGGGCTCATAAAAGTCGTAATAAAGAGCGTGGCCCTTCACATAGTAGGAAATTGTGTGCGACCCGCGCGAGGTTGAGGTGGCCAAGCCGACGTTTCCAACTCACCTTATTGGGTGGATTTCGGGGCTACCAGAAGCTTTGTAAGGCCAGCTATGTCGGTCAGTTTGTCCAGATCATGGACCGTCTTGATGATTTGGTCGGCCTGTGACTTGGGCATGAGCTTCAAGACCAGCCCGTTGAACTTCGCTTCAAGCTCCTGATCGGTTAGCGGATTTCCCGGTACCCCTTTGGGGAGGTCCACTCGCTGGGTATAAACACGATTTTCCTTCGTAGTGATCTCCACGATGCTCGTCAAGCGCTCAGGGAAACCCTTGGTCAACTCGGCGTCACCCTGAAACTCCATCTTCCCCATGAGTTCCTGCACCTTTGGGTCTTTCCACTGCTCCGCAGCGTACTGAGCGGGTCCCACGGTACCATCGATGATGCCCATGGCCAGCATATAGGGGATGTTGTGGTCGGCGTCTTCTTTGGTCAAGGTCAGTTCTGTGATGCGCCGCGGTGCAGGCGTTGTTCGGCGGTCGGGCAAGCCTTTGATGAAGATCTTCGAGATTTGATCCGGTTTGATGGAATGCTCCTTTACCAACTGAATTGCACCCGTAATAGGCGCGAGAGCGAAGTGGTCGGCCTCGAAGGGCTTCATCACGGCTTTCACAATCGCATAGTCCGTCCGCGGGGCAACAAGAGATGTCAACGACGCATTCTTCTCAAAGGTCCTCTGATAGCTTTCGATGATGGTGACGGGACCGGTGAATCCCTTTTGCGCCAACAAGGCGGCGAGCACGCCGCTTCCGGATCCCGCGGCATATCCGAAAGCCTTCATGTTGCTGACGTACCCTATGCCGTAGTCCCCGGCGAGAGCAAAATTGTGGCTTGCCCCCAAGCCGACGGCGTTGGCGATCTGCTCCGCGTTCATGCCCAGCAGCTTGCCCGCCACTAACGGAGCCGTGAAGCCCCCGCCGGAGTGTTGTTCAAAGCCAGGCAATGTGAAGGTATCTGCCATACGCGACTGGATCTCATAGGCCAGAACCGTGGCGACGATAAGGTCCTTACCGCTGGCGTGCTGGCGTTCCGCGACGGCGAGAGCTTCCGCGATACTATTGCTCGGATGCATGTATCCCTTCGACCAATAGGTATCGTTGAAGTCGAGATAGCGGATAAGCGAGCCGTTGACCATAGCCGCATTGACGGCGCTGGTTTTCTGGCCGCTGCCGATAAGAGTGGATTCAGGTTTACCGCCTTCGCTCAGGATCGCGTCCCGGAGAATGGACATTGGCTTACTCGTGGATGCGCCGAGGGCACAGGCGAGCGCATCGAGGATGCGCCGCTTCGTGATGGCGATCACGTCCGCGGGCAGATTCTCATATTTCAGATCGACCGCGTACCGGGCCAGATCCCACGCGGCCGTATCGGTAGGAGGTCCTTTAACCGCTTCCTGCTGGGCCTCCGCCGGCCTCGACCCGACTAGGCTGACGAGAGCTATCGAAAAGAGGGCCCATGTTGCTGCTTGTTTCATATATGTTCCTTCCTCATGGTGCTGCGCTGCGCCGCGCTCGCTCGTTGAAATGGCCCATGTCTGATTTCTCAGTGGAGCCGCTGACAACGCACCCGGACTTCCTAGGGCGCTTTACACACAAAATTGCCTGCGTCATTCGTACTCCCAATCCCGATATATACAGCGACTTGCGGGTAAGGGCACAGCGGGCGCGTGCGATCCGGCTTGCCATCCGTCAAGTGAGCGGCGGGGATACGATCCGGCGCCTTCCCGTTTTCGACCCACTGCTCGATGACGCTGACCATGTCAAACGTGTCTGTCCCCACGTCGCCGCCGCAATGGCCCATACCCGGAACCATGAACAGACGCACGGAATCGGTGGTCCGGGCAGCGCCCAAGGTCTTTATCACGCTGTCATAGTAGTTAATCGTGTTGCGCGGAGGCACCTGCTGGTCGCTCCAGCCGTGATACATCAGGAGTTTTCCGCTGTGCCCCGTGAATGGCTTGAGATTGGGATCCATCGACTTGTTGATATCGTCATCCAGCTTGTCGGCGAGCGCCACGTCTCCGTCAAAATTCAGGCTGAGGTAATCCCAGTCAGGGTTCTGAAAGACTACATACTTGAAGTTCTCAATAGCCAGACCGAGCGGCTGGGGGCCGGCAAGGCGATCCCAGAGAAGCTCGCCGCCCGGCTCCAGTCCCGGGAAGATCTGCTCGCCCGTACGCGGATTCTTTGCTCCGGAGTAGATCTTCCTAGCTGCTTCCACTTGCGACGCAGTCAGGCAGTTCGCGGCATCGCCTGCCTTACAGGCGACTACAGCGGGGTCGAAATGGCATCTACGGGGATTCTCGAGAACACCGTCTTTGACTCCGTCGAGGACATCGCAGGCCTCTAGCACGGCGTTGTGCAGAACTGGATATTTCGACGGCGGGATATAGCCAGCCGGATCTTTGTGCACCGCCTGCGCGACCCAGAGCCTCTCCGCGTGCAGATGCATGGCGTTATTGGCGGGCGCACCGGCGATGATTCCGTCATAATCGTCCGGGTAGCGCTGCGCTTCGGTAAGAGCCTGCTTGCCGCCTCCCGAGCAACCGTTCCAGTATGCGTGACGGGCGGGATCACCATAGAAGGCTTCGATAATGGCCTTGGCCTTGAGCGTCATCTCATGTTCGGAGCGGTAGGCGTAGTCGATCAATTTTTCGCGGTGCCCCATGGCGAACCTGGCGCCGCCGCCGGCATGTCCCGTATCGGTGGAAGCGGTCGCGTAGCCGCGCTTCAACGGTTGAACCATGTCCGCGTACCGGATCGAACCGGCCCAACCTCCATTGCCGACAGCCAAGAGCTTTCCATTCCAACTCGCGGTCGGAAGCCAAACCTCCAGCTTGATGTCGGAGTCACTGGTCGGTTCTATGGTGATTGCCACCCGACAGAACGCAGGAAGATCCAAGGCGGCGCCACCTCCGCGTCCCGGCATCGTGAAACCTCCGGCAAGGACGGATTGAGTCGAGGTAATGGTGGCGTTGGGAAGAACCGCCGAGGCCAAACTGTCGCAGGAAGCGACTTTGGCCGTCGCGGCATCCATCGGGGCCGCCGCCAGCAACCCGGCCAGCAGAATGATCCCTCGCAACACTACGCGCGTTTTCAACTTCACTCGGCATTCCTTTCAACGCATGACCCTTCGCGCATGACCGTGAGTCCGGTTGGCCGGTTGCTTGTCACCTCAACTGTCAAATAGTTTTTCAACTATGCCTACGGGCCGCACCAAAAGTACTGTGACGAGGTTGAATAAATTCTTAAACATTTCTTAAACGGCCTATGGTTAAGACAGGACTGCACTTATCAGTTCGACACCTTCGACTCCCGAAGCATTTTCCTGACGCTTGAGATTTTCCTTAATGCCCGTTAACGCCCGGCTGGCCGCCGGACGCCGACCTGTCCTCCATAGCCGAAGTCTATCAAGCGTGTGCCTCCAGGCAAACCTTTGCTTCAGGGGCCGGACTGTTTCAGCGATTTCACCTCGGCTCCCTTGCCGTCGCGGCCGGAACTTGGGGTGGACCGAATTGGGCGGGTGAGAGTGGAGAGATCTCAGGATGGGCGAAGTTCGTAGAGCCGATCAAGCCTGGAAGGCGGCCATCGCGATGTGCGAAATTCCTTCAATCGCGGCAAACGTGCAGGCGTCATACACGACTCATGCAGTTCTTTTCGGTCTCACATCTCGAATCCTGCGGATTACCGGTTTTCGAAACGGCCCGATCCGACATGGCTGAAGCTCTCGCGGCTTTTATCGCAGACTAACAATTGGCATCATCTTAGTTCTTACTTCCGGCTTAAACGGGACCACAGGCACTTATGGCAACTTATCATAATTCCGCCTTCGAAATACTCTCATTGTTACTTTAGCCGGAGTTATAATTACCAGGGGCCTCGCCCCTTACAGGAGATCGATCGTGCCAATAATCCTGCTCCTCACGCTGCTCGCCATCGCGGAGACGATGCCGTGCGCCTATCCGCAAACGGCCCGCACAGTCACCGACGCCTCGCTGAAGAACGTTTCGAAGAACGGGGCCGAGTGGACTGCCTACGGCTTCACACAGGGTGAGACGCGTTATAGTCCTCTGACACAGCTCAACACCTCGAATGTGGCGCGGCAGGGTCTCGCATGGTCGTTCGATCTGGGCCACGGCGGAGGCAATCAGGAAGCTACACCGCTCGCTTGGAACAACACGCTCTATAGCATCACGAATTGGAGCATCGTCTATGCGGTGGACGCGCGAACCGGAAAAGAGAAATGGCGCTGGGACCCCGAAGTGAACCAGGATTCGACGCGCTCCAAGATCTGCTGTGGGGTCGTGCAGCGGGGACTGGCACTCTACGAAGGCCTCATCATGGCTCCAGTTGTCGACGGCCGTCTCGTGGCGCTCGACGCGCAAACAGGCAGGCCGGTCTGGGAAAGCCGGGTTGCCTATTCGCAAGACAACTACACGATCACCATGGCGCCGCGCATCGCGAAAGGCAAAGTAGTAATTGGCGTGAGCGGTGGAGACCGGCCAACGCGTGGCTACTTCGACGCTTATGACGCCATGACCGGGCATCGCGCGTGGCGCTTCTATACGGTGCCGGGCGACCCATCGAAGCCTTTTGAAAATCCGGCGCTCAAGAAAGCTGCGGAGACATGGTCGGGCGACTGGTGGAAGCTGGGCGGCGGCGCCCCCGTCTGGGACGGCATGTCTTACGACCCGGACGCCGACCTGCTTTACGTCGGCACCGGCAACGGCGGGCCTTGGCCGGAGGACCTGCGGAAGTCCAAAGGCAAGGACAATTTGTACATCTGCTCGATCTTGGCCGTCAAGCCCGATACAGGGGAGTTGAAGTGGTACTTTCAGGCCGTGCCCGGCGACTCTTGGGACTATGACAATGTACAGCAGTTACTCCTCGCGGATCTGACGATCGACAGCAAGCCGCGCAAGGTTCTCATGCAGGCGAGTAAAGGCGGCTTTTACTATGTGCTCGACCGGATCACTGGACAATTCATCTCCGGCACACCGTTCGTCCGCGTCACCTGGGCGAAGGGTCTCGATGAACGGACGGGCCGCCCGTTCGTCAATTCGGAGGCGCACTACGGGGCTGAGCCGGTTGCGATTTCTCCCGGTCCGACGGGCGGACACAACTGGGCACCCATGTCGTTCAACCCCACTACCGGCTTGGTCTACGTCCCTACCTCGACGATCAACAGTACTACCTTCGCCATCGACACCAATTTCACCTGGAAGCCCAATCAGAACAACAACGGAACGCGCCGCGGTCCGCCGCCGAAGGATGGCAGCCCGGGGCCGCCTCTGCCTGCTACCGTGCCCCCGCCTCCTGACTTCGGGCCGAATCCTCCGCCGGAGGGCCAGGCGCGAAATGTTCTGCTCGCTTGGGACCCCATTAAGAAACAACCGCGCTGGGAAACTGCCGGCGGCGGCAGCTTGGGAGGAGGCACACTGACTACAGCAGGCAACCTGGTGATACAGGTGATTCCCGACGGGCGACTCGTGGCGTACAGCGCGGACAAGGGCGAGAAGCTTCTCGATATCCAGACTGGCCTCCGCGGCGGCATGGGCCCTCCTATTACTTACGAAGTGGATGGTAAACAATACATCGCGCTGATGGGCGGCCCCGGTATCGTGGTGGCGCGCAATGCGGAACCGGGCACACCGCCGCCCCCGCCAACGTTGCAGACGGTATTCCCGAAGCTGATGACGTTCGTGCTGGACGGCAAACCCCTGAAGTAGCGGGATTATCGGATTGGCGGCAAGTTAGCGGAGAAGCCGAAGGTTTACCGGCTTAGTTCCTGCGGGGACAGCATGGCATCCTGCGGCGAGATCGCAGATGCCAATTGTGAATCTGCCCCACGAGCGCGATGGGAGTCAGGCCAGGGACAGGTAGTCGGGATGTAACTTGCCGGTGCTGTCGCCCAGTTTCTCCGCTTGCACTCCAGCGGCCGCGAGAATCGTGAGGAGCAGATTCGTCATGGGCGTGTTCTCGGGATAAGTCAGATGATAGCCAGTCTTGAGTTTACCGCCTAGCTTTCCGGCCAGCAGGCAATGCAGGTCGGTATGCAGATGGAGGTTGCCGTTGCCCATACCGCCTCCGTAAACGGTCAGGCTGTGATCGAGCAGCGTTCCATCTCCGTCGGGCGTGGCCTGTAACTTCTGCAGGAAGTAACTTAGTAACTCGACATGATGCGTGTCGATTTTGGCCTTCTTCGCGATCAACGCTGGGTCGTTCCGGTGATGCGAAACGGCGTGATGCTGATCGGGGACACCGATATTGGGGAATGTCCGGTTGCTGGCCTCGCGGCCCATGATCATGCTGAATACGCGGGTGATATCGGCGCGGAATCCGAGCACCTGCAGATCGAACATCAACTTCGTATATTCCTCGAACGATTCGGGAATATCGACGGGACGTTCCGGCAGTTCGATCGACTGGCTGCCTTTGGACTCCGTGTTCTGAATTCGCTGTTCGATATCGCGGACAGAATCGAGATACTCACTGAGCTTGCTGCGGTCGCCTGGCCCCAGCGTGGTTGCCAGCCTTGCCGCCTCCCGGGTGACGGAATCCAGGATGCTGCCGGTATCCCGGGCAAGCGTGAGGCGCTGCGCGGCGGTTCCCCCGTCACCGAAAAGGCGCTCGAAGACCACGCGCGGCTGGCTTTCCGTGGGATTCGGCGTCCGGTCGTTGCGCCAGGAAATGGAGTTGACATAAAAGCAATCGCCGGAATCGCAGCTGTCATGCGCAGCAAAGTCGACCGACAGTTCCAGCGAAGACAAGGGCGTTCCTTTACCGAGTTCCCGCGCCGCCAGCTGATCGGCCGAAGTACCCAATCGAATTTCGACGCCGGGACGCGTCCGATCATAGGCGTGTACGCCGGTAAGCCATGCCGCGGATGCGCGAGGGTGATCGCCGGTTCCATCGCCCATCGTATTGGCTTGCAAGTGAGCCAGGCCGCTTAAGATATTCAGATCGCCCTTCACCGGATCGAGCGGCTTGAGAATCGGCGTGAGCTCGAATCCGGCGCCCTCGCTGGTTGGCGTCCATTGCTCGAGGATCACGCCATTCGGCACGTAAATGAAACCCATCCGGTGCGGCGCCGTTGCTGCTTTGGCCGACAGAGCCGGCGCCATGGCATCCAGGAACGGAAGGGCGACGGCAGCGCCCATGCCACGAAGGAAAGTCCGCCGCGGTAATGCCCGTTTCGTTATGAACATAAAGTCTGATCACCTCTTATTGGAATTTGTCGCCGGCACCCGCAACTCCGCCACGCGCGACCGTAAGGGATTTCGCCGAATCCTGCGGTTGTCTCATCTGAAAGGGAGCGCTTTTGACGACGCCCAGCACGAGAGACGAAAACGTGTAGTTGCTTCGAGCGGAATCGCGCACGATGGCCCGAACTGCCGGAGCATCATAATACTGAATGTTTCGGCCAAGCCCGTACATCAGCAGTTTCTCCGCGAAGGTCGAGACGAACTGTTCCGGATGCTGCATCAGGGCTTGCTTCAGGCCGGCCACTCCTTTGAAGCTGCTGCCGCCGGGAAGAACTCCGGAGACATCGATCGGACTCCCGTTATCATTATCCCGCCACTGGCCGATGGCGTCGAATTCATCCATGGCAAAGCCGATCGGATCCATTCGAGCGTGGCAGCCCGCACACGGCTCGTGCGCCCGATGCAACGCCATCGCCTCGCGCATTGTCAGGAGCTTGCCCGTCGCTTCGTTGGCCGTGTTCAAGGCCGGCACATTCGGGGGCGGAGGCGGCGGGGGCGCGGCCAAAATATTTTCAAGGACCCACTTGCCGCGCAGCACCGGCGATGTCCGGGTGGAATAAGACGTAATGGCCAAAATGCTGCCTTGTCCGAGCAAGCCGCCCCGCGGGCTGTCGGGCGGAAATGTGACACGCCGAAAATAACTGCTCTGCACGTTCGGAATGCCGTAGTGCTTCGCCAGCCGCTCATTGACGAAGGTGTAATTGGCGGTCAATAGGTTAAGCACGCTGCCCCCTTTCAGAACGCTGTCGAGGAAGAGATCCGTCTCCCGCTCGAGGGCACTACGGAGGTTGTCGTCGAAATCGGGGAACAACAGTTCATCCGGCTGGACGGTCCGGATTTCGCGGAGCGCCAGCCATTGCGCGGCGAAATTCGTTACGAAGGACTCCGAGCGGGAGTCGGCCATCATGCGGCGCACCTGCTGCTCCAGTATCGCGGGGTCCGCCAGTTCCCCGGCGGCGGCGAGGTTCAAAAGCTCATCGTCCGGAATACTGCTCCACAGGAAAAATGAAAGACGCGAAGCCAATTCGAGGTCGGTTACGCGATAAGGCTTTCCCGGGACCGCAGTGGCTGGATCGCGCTCAACCCGGAACAGGAACTGCGGACTAACCAGCAACCGCTGCAGAGCTTTCTCGATTCCGGCATCGAAGCTTTCCTTGCTCCCCGCTTCGTAGAACGGCATCAGATCCTGAAGGTCGGCGTCGCTCACCGGGTGGCGATAGGCCCGCCTCGCGAGGCTGGAGAGAATTCGCTTCGCGCAAGGCCATTCGTCGGTGGCTCTGGCCGGCTGGCAAACAAAAATCCGTCCTCGCGTCGGCGTTTCGCCCGGGCCTTTCGAGTTGAAGGGGCCGCTCAGATTCACCAAAGCGATCGCCGGCTGCGTGCCGAGGCTGCGTGTACGAGGGCGCACTGTGGCTTCGTCCCGCGCTTCGGTCCGCTCGACGAAGGTCACCCCTACCAAGCGGGCGCCGGCCTTCACCGGGATCCGAAATTCGAGGGGTTTATCGGCGCCGCCCCGCCGCCCCGCCAGCCTGGCTCCGTTGGGGTTTGCTCCAATGGTCGCGACCTGTAGGCGCTCGCCGTCCACGCTGATTTCAACCTGGTGCGCCTCCTTCGCAGCGCTGGCAAACTCCACCTTAATCAGATACTCGCCATCCAGCGGGAAATAACTGTGAATCGCCAGGCCACCCCGCGTGCCGAAAGGCAATTCATCCACATGAGCGTCCTGCGGCTGTTCGGCGGAGAGGTGATAAGTGTTGACCATTACCGGGTGATTCCGGTCGCCGACGGCCAGGCGGCTGATCTTGCGCGCCGCATCCAGATACCTTTCCATGTCGGATGGAGATACAAAGAGCAGGTCCGCTATATTGTCGAAGCCGCTGCTGGCGCTATCGGGAGGCAACAGAGTCGAGTAATCGATTTCTTTCGGCAACGCATCAATCGCCAGCAGGTCGCGGATGGCGTTTTGATACTCGGTGCGGCTCAATCGATGGAGGAGAGGCAGGTTGCCCGGATTGGGCTGTTTCAGCGCCGCGTGGTCGAGCTCCGTTTCGAGAAACGATGCCACCGAGTTATAAGTGGCTTCATCCGGCCGCGGAACCCCGGCGGGCGGCATCGCATAAGATCGCAGCTTGCGGTCGACTTTCTCCCAGACTTCGGCGCTCGTGTCGATGTGGGAGAGCGCCGTAACATCGAGGACGAATCCAGCCGTCTTGAGTTTCGCGTTGTGACAAGTCACACAGTACTTACTAAGAACAGCTGCCTGCGGGGGAAGTGCGGGGCTCAAACTCTGGGCTAGTCCGCAGGTATTGCCGGCAGCTATTGCCCAGACTACTAGCGCGAACACTAACCTTACATCCGGGAATCGCTGAAGACTCGACATAACATTATTTATTTTCTAATTATTGGTTCGCTGTTAAAGTACGTACAATGATCATTTGGTAAAGCCGACGTGGACACGCAGGAAACACGCCTTTCGGCTAGCGGCTGGCCACGGGTTCGTTCGCCCGGGAATTCGATCCCGCGGCGATCAAACCGCGCTCTGCCATCGTTTTCCGGATAATGGCTGCCGCTTGTGGAAACACCTTCTTGCCGTTGGCGAAGAATACGCCGTCGGCCACCATCAGCGGAGTCCAGCCCAGCTTGGTCTTCGCGGTCAGTTCGGCGCCACGATCGATCAAGTACTGGACGATGGCCGGTTGCCCGGAAACGACCGCGCCAATCAAAGGAGTGCTGCCGCTCCAGCGGGGATCGCCCACACCCTTATCCAGCAGGTCGTTCATATTCAGCGGATAATACAACAGCGTATAGGAAGCATCGCCGACCATCGGATAGTCGCCAAAGTCGGCGTGCGCATTGATATCGCTTCCCAGAGCCACGGCCAGCTTTACAGCATCGAGTCTCTCCGCTTCGGTGACGCCGGTAAACGGCCCCGGGCTCTCTCCTTCCCAATAATCGAGTCCCGCCGCAACCATAAGCGGCGTGATACCGGCTTTGGTCGGAATTTTAGGATCCGCGCCGTGCTCGGCGAGTAACTTCATATACGAAGCATCCCCGTTTTTCGCGGCGACGTAGAAGGGAGTGGCGCCGATGTAACTGAGCAAATGCCTCCCCAAATGAATATCCGGCGGGTTCCGGGCGGTGCCTCCGTCCTTGGTGAATGTGTTCTCCTTCCAGTCGACGCGAATATTGGGCTTAGCACCGTGTTCCAACAGGAGCCTGGCCAGTTCAATCCCGCTCATTTCCCCGGTCGGAACCGGAGGTGCATGTGGTGTGTTACCGCTGCTGACCGCGCCGTCCGAGCCCGGTTTTCGTAACCAGGCGATGGTATGCAATGCGGAGCCACGCGGATCGGGCGCATTCGGATTCGCGCCATGATCGAGAAGAACCGAGGCCAGTTCGAAATACGCGTTGACTACGGCCATGTTGAGCGCGGTGGTGCGATCCGGCGCAACATCGTTCGCGTTTGCGCCGTGCTGCAGCAATACTTTGACCGCGTCCAACTCGCCGTTGCGGACCGCGAAGAGCAGGGGCGTGAAACCTGCCCGGGACTTCGCCTTTACGTCGGCGCCGAACTCGATGAGAAGGTCCGCCGCCTTCGCATTGCCCTCCGCGGCTGCCCACATCAGAGCAGTTTCCCCCTTGTAGGGTTCCGTTACGTTCACCTTCGCGCCGCCGGCAAGCAGCACTTTAACCGCATCCAGCTTGCCGGTGAGCGACGCAGTCATGAGCGGGGTCTGGCCCTCCTCTTCCGCTTCGTTCGCATCCGCGCCTGCCTTCAGCAAGTGCTCGATCAGAACGGCGTCGCCATTTTTACAGGCAAACCACAGGGGCGTGATGTTATAGCGAGTCGCGCTCGTTACCTTGGCGCCGGCCGCAATCAACACATCCGCAACTTCAAGATTGTCACGCTGGGCCGCCCAGTGCAGCGCGACCGATCCGTCCGCTTCCGAGGCATTCACGTTAAGGCCCTGCGCGATCAGTGCGCGAACCGCCGGGAGATCGTTGTTCTTGACCGCATCAATGAGCCGCTGATCACCGGTGGCAGCCAGACCGCAGGCAACGGAAAGGAGACACGCCGTCGCGGTTCGCCACCATCCGCTCAAATGACTCATTCGCGCGAACCTCCTGCACCGACATTCTATCATCATCTGTTATCTCCTTCTGCTGTCCTTACGGGCTGCTGAATTCATACTTTGGTATAAGTTTGTCCGCACTTTGCCATACTTTTATTACTTTGGTTCGACTGCGATTTGCTGCAGGCCACTCTTGCTGACTACCGGATACACGGCTGGCGACTCAAGCCACTGAATGAGCGCCTTAGCCAAATCGGGCTGCTTTGCTGTGGAAGGGATGCCGGCCGCGAACACAGTGACCCGCTGCGCCCCGGGTGGCAGTTCTCCTGCGATGTCAATGCCACTGACCGGACGCAACTGACTAATCTGCTGGAAGCCGATCTCAGCTTCGCCTCTTGCGACCACCTGGCCTACGGGGACAGCTTCGATCTTTCCGGCTTTCCCCCTGATCTGGTCTGCGATTCCGAGTCTGGGAAACAACTCGGTAACGAGATGGACGCCGCTGACGCTATCGGAATACGCGATTGACTTTGCCGCCAGCAATGTTTGCTTCAGCGCATCCAGGGTGCTGATATCGGATTCGGGCGTACCGGCTTTGACGGCCATGCCGATGCTGGATTTCGCCAAATCGACGCGGCTGTCCGGCCGGACCTTGCCTTGCTCGATCAGATCGGCAAGCACGGGCGCAGACAGGATCACGACATCGATCGCCTCACCGCGTTCCAGACGGGTTGAAATGGCGTCACGTGTGGTTCCCATGGAAGGCCCTGTCTCCATGAGGAGCTTGTTGTGCGTGGCCCGCTCGTATTCGGGAGCCAGTTCCAGAAATACCCCAGTGAATGCTCCGGAAGTCGCTACTGTGATCTCTGCCGACCACACCGCAGGGATAACAAGCACGGCACAAGTCAGCGCCAGCGCAGTCGTCCCAGGAAAACCTCTGAAGGAATTCGTTCTCGCCGGCGTCCCTCCCAAGCTCATCTTCTTATTCATTTTTTCTGACTAAGTCATTTTCATTCGACAGACGGTAGTGCTATGGGATGCACACGAGCCACTCCGGTGGAAGTAACACTTCGAGCCAGCAACAGCGCAGCAGTCAACGCCAGTGCGGCGGCCAGAGAAAGCCACAGGCCGGGGACAGCTTTGTTCCCGGTAACTTCTATCAGGTAAGTACAGATCGCAGGAGTGAATCCACCAAAGATGGCAGTCGCGAGGCTGTATGCGACTGAAAATCCGGCAGTGCGCACTGAAAGCGGCATGATCTCGACAAGGTACACGACCATTGCGCCGTTGTAGCCGCCGTAAAGGAAGGAGATCCACAACTCCGCTGCGAGCAATCGGGCGAAAGAGGGCGCGTCCACCAGCCACAAAAGGGTTGGATAGGCGGTGATGAGCGTGAGAAGCGAGAAAGCCAAGAGCGTAGTCATCCGTCCGATTCGATCCGACAGGGCTCCCATGACCGGAAGCCAGAATAGATTCGAGGCGCCGACGCACAGAAGGACAATCTGGACGCTTGTGTTTCTCAAACCCAGCGTCATACCCCCGAAGGTTGGTGTGTAGACAGTGATGAGATAGAAGCCTACCGTGGTCAGAGTGGCCAGGAGAGTTCCTAGCACAACCAGTCTCCAATTTGTGACGAGCGACTGGACGGTCTCCCAAAACGCCGGGTGGTGCTTGCGCGCGGAGAATTCATTCGTTTCCTCAAGGGATTTCCGCAATACGAACAAAAACGGGATAATCGCACAACCGATCAGCAGCGGGATACGCCATCCCCACCGGTCCATATCATCGAGCGTGAAGGTGAAGCTCAGAATGACACCAATAGCCGCGGCCAGCATGACCGCAACCTGCTGACTGGCGGATTGCCAGCTTACAAAGAAACCCTTACGCCCCGGAGTCGCAATCTCGGCGAGATAGACGGATACTCCGCCCAGCTGCGCACCTGCCGAGAGGCCTTGCACGAGACGCCCCAGCAGGATGAGCGATGGCGCTATCAGCCCGATGGCCGCATAGGACGGCATGCAGGCGACAGAAAGGGTTCCCACCGCCATGAGCGAAAGGGTTACAAGGAGACCTTTGCGCCTGCCGTGACGATCAATATAAGCACCGAGCACGATGGCTCCCAGTGGCCGCATCAGGTAGCCGACGGCGAACGTCATCAGGGACTTCATGAGGGAGGCATACTCGCGTCCCCCGGGGAAAAATGTATGGCCTATCGGGACGGCGTAATAGCCGAATACCATGAAGTCGTACATCTCGAGGAAATTGCCCGACGCAACCCGAACGACTGGCCATACCTTGGATTTCTGCAATGAGCTGATCAAGTTAGGCTCTCACGGCTCCGTGGCGCCTTGTAGTCGCGGTCCCATGTAATGGCGTGCTGCCGCGATATCCTGCCAAATCCGGGGATCGGCGCCGAGGTGGTCCGGTTGATCCGAGCTTCGAAGATCATTGCTTCCACTTCATCAAAAGATGAATTTCATCGCCACCTGCATAATTCGCGGAGCGAAGTCTGCAGTGCTTCTTCCGAATGCGCCGCTGCTTAGGGTACTGGTCGGGTTATTGAGATTCACGCGATTAGGAAGGTTAAAAGCCTCTGCGCGAAATTCGAGTTTCCACCGCTCCCGAATTGGAAACAACCGAGAAGCTCCCATGTCCAGCTCGAACATGCCGGGCCCCACAATCGTGTTGGCACCCAGATCCCCGTAGGTGCCCGGCGAAGGGGATTGAAACGCCGCCGGGATGAGCCACTGATTCACACTCTGGTTCGCCGGGATGGGACTGCCTACCAAGTTCGGACGCTGGTTGGCTTGGCCCGAAAGAGCGTTGTCAACACCGGTGGTCACATTAAAATAGTTACCAGACTGGGCGCTTAGGATCGTCGAGAGCTGCCAGTTCCCAGCAGTGATCGCCAGCCATCGGTTTGCAAACTTGGGCGACTGCACTACGGCCGAAACGTTCAGCACTTGTCTTCGGTCAGATGTTGTGCAATTTGCGTGATCCGGGCGCCGATAATCCGGGTACAAGGTGGTGGCGCCGTTGGTAGGACTGAATGTGGTTGTTTCCACATCGCTGATGCAGTGCGACCACGTATAGTTCGCCAGCACCGTCACCCCTTTCGCCATTCGTCGCTTTACGGCGAGTAGCAACGCATTGTAGGTGCCGGTGCCGCCGTCATCCAAATTAGCAACACCCGAGAAATAGGCGCCTTGCACCGGATTGATCAGGGTCAGCGAGCGGCGCTGTGCCGTGTTCGCAGTCGAGGAGCAGGGACCGGGGGTGGTGAGCCCGTACTGTCCCGCAGCACAGTTTCCAGGAATATAGACCGCCGGATCAAACTGATCCGATACCCACATGTGGAGAGTGTGGTTCCCTATGTAGGTTCCGGAAACCAGCCAGTTCGCTCCCACCTGCTTCTCAATGCTCAGATTCCATTGCTGCATATATGTCGGAGCAACGTGGAAAGGATAGGTAAGGTAGCCCCCCGAGGTCGGAAAGATTGCGCCCTTGCCGAGTTGCGTCGGGAACGGATTTCCGCCGGGATAACCAGCCCACGGATTTGCAAAGCCGCCTGGCGGATTCGTCAGAGCAATGGTATCGCCATACGGAGGCGTGGTAGCCATGGCGTAGTCGAAGAACAGATTTGGATTGTCGTAGAAGATGCCGAAGGATGACCTCACGGTCATTCGCCCGTCACCCTTGGGGTCGAAAACGATTCCCAAGCGAGGCGCGAAATCCAGCATTCTGCCGAAATAGCCCGCTTTGCCGGGATAACCCGCGTCACCAGGAAAGGTCAGACCCGCGGGCCCTTGGGGGTAGACGGAACTGTGGACGTTAGCTGTATACGCGGACAAATCGAAATGCTCCTCATAGCCGTACTTAGTGGAGACCGGGAGGAAGGGTTCCCAGCGGATCCCGGCGTTCACCGTCAGACGGGAACTTAATCGCCAGGAGTCTTGGGCGTAGATGCTGACGTATTCCCCGCGCTGATATCCAAGCGCGGGATTCCCTGCCGAAAACGAACTGAGATTCCCTGTCAAGAGATCTCCCATCCCCAGACCGGTGGCTTGGCCACTGAAGGTGAACAACCCAAACGTAGCCAAGTTGATCAGTGTATTCTCCTGAGGCTTGATCCAGTTCACCCCAATGGAAACCTGATGTGCACCGCGCACCATGCTGATGTTCTCGGCAAGCTGCCCGGTGTTCGAATAGACGTGCCCAGGCGATGCGGTGTTACCACCAGTGGAGAAGGCACCAGTCACGTTTATCACCGAGAAACCGGGAACCAAATCAGTCATGTTCACACCCAGATCCGTGGCGGAGAAGAATGGGGGAGACCCCTTCACGACGGCGGCACGATTGAAAGTGGCATGAAACGAGCTGATTGTCGTCGGGTTGAACAAATAGGTATCTCCAAGAACGAAGGAATTAATGTTGTCAGATACACCAGCCGCCGTGACGGTTAGCGGATCATTGTTGTTATACGGCGAGTCCAGTATGTAGTGCGCTAAATAGTAGCGCCCAAACAGACTGTGTTTTGCATTGATCTGGTAGTCGACCTTTCCTATGCCGAGGTTCTCATTGCTGTCGCTTTGCGCACCATATTGCACCTTACCGCACAGATCATTAGTCGTTGGCAGGCGCTTGGTGAGCGCCACCGCAGGCGCGCTGAAAAGGGACGGCGCCAGCTGGTTGTTAACAAACGGCGCTTTGAGGGGGATCTGCCGCCCTCCGTTGCACGCCGGTGACGTAATGGCGCTGAAATCGCCGGCCAGCATTTGCTGTGTGGGAATGTAGGCTACGCCAACTGTCGGGTCTGACCGCTGGATCGTGCCCTGGTAGCCAACAAAGAAGAACAGCTTGTCCTTCTTAATAGGCCCACCGACGACCCCGCCATACTGGTTGCGCCTGAGAGTATCCCGCGCGGTGGCAAAGAAATCCCGCGCGTCGAGGTCGCCATTTCTCAGGAATTCGAACGCGTCACCGTGGATCTCATTGCCGCCGGACTTGGTCACCATATTAATCGCGGCTGCTGCGTGTTGCCCGTATTCCGCCGGTAAGGCGCTGGTTTCGACTTTGAATTCCTGAAGCGCATCGGGAAATGGAATCGGCAGGTTCAAGTTGTTGAAAGGATCGTTATGCGTTCCTCCGTCGAGCAGAAAAGTCATTCCCTCCGCCAATCCGCCAGCCACGGAAATGACCAAAGTGGGATAATTCTTCGACGAATTCAAGTCGGACGTTTGGCCGACGGTCGCCCCTCCAGCCACAAAAATAAGTTGTTCGGGATTGCGGCCATTCAGGGGCAGGTCCACTACGCGCTCCTGGTCCACCACTTGGCCCACGCCGGATGACTGGGTCTCGACCATGCTGGCGTCTGCTTGAACAACCACCTGCTGATTCACGGAACCCAACTGCAGCGTGGCGTCAATGGCTGGATTGCTATCTACTTGCAGTACGATTCCCGACTGGACAAAGGCCTTGAAGTTATCCTTGGTGATGGTCATTTGGTAACGGCCAACCGGCAGGCTGGGGAGAAGGTACGACCCATCTTGCCCTGTTTGGACGGTTCGAGTCAGGCCGGTATCGGTTTGAACGACGGAGACTTGGGCGCCGGGAACCGCGAGGCCCCCCGGGTCATGAATGGCACCCGAAATCTGGGACACTCCGGTTTGAGCCCGCAGACTCGCCGAAGCCACAATGCACACGATGATTGTTTTGGAAAACCGGCGGATATTCTTCACGAGAGACCTCCCACACAAAAGCCAGAGAGCTGAATAGACAGATCGGCGGTCAAGCAACTCCCGCCGTTACCGGCGCTGGAAGAACGGACGAAACCTTCGTTTCTCCGCGTCGCATTGACAGCCGCAACGGGCGCGGCGAGTTCGGCCCGGGCTTTGGGCGCCAGCGAGAGAGGTTTCAGAAACCATGCCTTTTTCTCTACTGTTGCAAGACCCTGCTTCGCCCGTCGGCCTTCAGGACGGCGCAGGCTGGCCAGCGTCGGCAGGCCACGAAAACACGTCGAGGTTTTTGTGGGAATTCTCTGTCCTGCGGCGATCCGAGTCTCGAACTTGTACCGGTTCATGCGGCCACACTCCTTGGTGTCAAATGATCCTGGCTGGTCAGACAACCGCGGGCAATTTAATAGCATCCCTGAGGATCGATCATGATATACTTGTGCCCGAAAGTTGGGCCGAACGTCCTGTGACGAGTGTGAATAAATCCTTAAACATTTCTTAAACGCCGTATGATCAAGACAGGCTGGCACTTATACGAATTCGGCCCGTTTCGGCTTGACCCCGCCGAACACCTGCTTTTACGTGATAACAAGCCAGTCGCCGTCACCGCAAAAGCTTTCGATGCGCTCCTGGTGCTGCTCGAAGGCGCCGGTCATCTCGTCTCCAAAGCGGAACTGATGCGTGCGGTCTGGCCGAATTCTTTCGTCGAAGAAGGAAACGTTGCGGTCACGATTTCCATGCTCCGCAAGGCCTTAGGGGACGAAGGCCCGGAACACAGGTACATCAAGACAGTATCGAGGCAGGGCTACCGGTTTGTTGGCGATGTTCGCGAGGCTGTGGCATCCGAACCTGCAATCGAGCCCGGCGATCCCGTGGCGCGGGCTTCCACCCCCGAGTTGCTTATACCGGAGGTTCTGCCTGCCGAAGATTCCATCCGCGAGTCGCCGGCGGCGACTCTTCCCACCGGAAGAAAATTCCCCCTTCGATGGACTGGTTTGATTTTGGTCGTATCCCTCGGTGCGCTGGTAGCATCGGTGCCGGCGCTGATGTCGTTGCGAAAGACCATCACGCCGCGCCCACCGATTGGAAGTCTCGCAGTGTTGCCCTTTCGCAGCAGTAACCTCGATCCCGCGAGGAACTATTTACGCGTCGGAATGGCGGATGCCATCATCACGCGGCTGGCGGCAAGCGGCCATCTGGTGGTTCGTCCGACGACGGCGATACTCGAATATGCGAATTCGCCGGCTGATCCGATTACGATCGGCCGGGCGCAAAAAGTCGACACGATCCTGTTTGGCACGATCGAGGCTTCGTCGGAGCGAATGCGGGTGAACGTGCAATTGATCCGAACGGTGGACCGATCGCTCGTTTGGGCTGGTAATTTTGACGGACTTGCATCGCAGATCTTCGACCTCGAAAAAGAGGTGGAAGACAAGGTTGCCGAGGCGGTTTCAATCCAGCTCCCCTCAAGGGAAAGCTCCCCCGGAATGACGACGCGGGACCCGGAAGCCAACCGGCTCTATCTGGAAGGGCGTTATTTCTGGAACAAGCGAACCGAGGCTGGTCTTCGGCGAAGCATCGAGTCCTTTCAACGAGCGACTTTGGCCGATTCCGGATATGCGTCTGCATATTCCGGTCTGGCTGATTCCTATGCTTTGCTGGCATCGTATGGGGTGGAGCCGGTTCAGCAGGCATATCCGAGCGCAAAGGCCGCCGCCCTCAAAGCCGTTCAGCTGGACGCCAGGCTCGCTGAAGCCCATACCTCGATGGGCATGATTTCGTTCTATTACGAATGGAACTGGCGCCAGGCAGAGAACGAATTCCGCCGTTCCATCGAGTTGAATCCAAACTACGCGCTGGCGCACACCTGGTATTCCCTTGAACTGGCTGCCCAAGGCCGATCCGCGGAAGCATTGTCGCAGATAGAGACTGCCTACCGGCTCGATCCTCTCTCGCTGAGTATCAATACCGAGGTAGGGCGGATTTATTATTCGAATGGCCAGTACGACCGGGCGATCGAAGCTTTCCGGAGAGTAATCGATCTGGACCCGCATTTCGCTCGCGCGCACACCAAAATTGGAATGGCCTATGCGGCAAAGAAGGACTTCGACGCGGCGCTGCGGGAGTTTGACGAGGCGCGCGAACTGTCCGGCCCCGACCCGTACCTGGACGGTCTTGCAGGATACGCACAGGCGTTCTCGGGAGACAAAGCGATGGCGCGCAAGACTCTGGCAGAGCTCACAAATCGTGCGAAAAGCCAGTTCGTCCCCGCGTTCAGCATGGCGCTGATTTGCGTAGGGCTCGGCGACCGCGATGAAGCATTTGAGTGGCTTTCGCACGCCTATCAGGATCGCTCTACTTACATGGTTTACGCAAAGGTCGATCCGCTCCTCGATCCCATACGATCCGATCCTCGTTTCATTGAACTGATACGGCGGATGGGCCTGCTCTAATCCAGTTGCGGCCCCGTTCGCTCCTTCCGCAATCGCGGAAAAGCTCGGAGCAATAAATCACCGACACGGACGCTTTGACGTGGATTTGAGATGGTGCAGCGGAGAAGCAGCGGAGAGAAAAACCAGCCACAGGCCGAAGCGGGGGTGTGTCCTTCTGATCGTGTTGCATGAACCCGACTAGCTGGGATTTTCGCGAGTGATTCACTCAGGGCCCTCATTGGAGCTTGAGTAAACGGCGAGCGATCCGGACGGACCCTTCCGCAAGCCCCCAGTTTTCCATTTCGGGTCGCTGCGCTTCGAAATCGCGCCCTCGGCGAGCATCGTTGTGGGCGCCCGCTGGTACGCTGAGGTGTGGCCGCCGACGATCTTCCGTATGACGCCTTAGAAAATCTCTTTAACCTGGAGGACGCCTCAGCTTCACCCCTCAGCAAAATTCTCCTGAAGTGGCTCTCCCGAGCCCCCCTACCACCGCCGTTCGACAAGATATTCCGGACTATCAAAGAGATGCACGGCGAGGATTCCATGGAACGCATCCGGCTGTTGCTGAAGACGCTGCAGGATGAGATGCGCCGAGTAACTGGCCTCGTGGAAAGCCTCTACGCCAGCATGTCGCCAGAAGAAATCGATGCCAGAAGTAAGACGATGTTCGAGCTGCTGCTGGATGCAGCGCGCAAGGCCGAGCAGACCCGATCACAGAAGCGGGTTAAGCATATCGGCACGATTTTGGCGGGCGCTGCCATCGATCCGGAGCCGGTCGACGCCGACGTTGTCGAGGAGATGATGCGCGTCGCTATGGATGTTGGGGATCAGGAGATCGTCTATCTCCGGGAACTCGTTCGGATCAGCGGCGCGATTGTGGCGAAAGACGAGAGAATCGACCGGAAAAACGCTTTTGACAAGTGGGAAGACGGCTTTTGGGGCACGCAGCCCAATCCGGATTTGGACAGCGCATTCAGCAAACTGGAAAGCTACGGGTTGGTATCCCGGATCGTCCCACCGAACAATCTGAATATCTTTGCCGATTTTCAAAATCGGTACGCGCTGTTACCCAAGGGGCTCCGCTTCGCCGAATCGATCAAATCGTGCGCCGATGCAAATAATGCTTGATGCATCCAGGCAGATCGTAAGTTGCCGCTGCGCATCTACACCGGTCCATCGGGTGTCTGATCTAATGTCCAACCACAGTCAATCATCCGCTGTTTTGCCGCTTTCTCGAACGTACTCTCGAACTCACTGAACGTCACTGGCCACTGTTTTGTGTGCTCCACGAGCCAGTAGGGGATATCCTCCGGGCATTGAGGTTGCAGAAACTGGGGCTTTACACATTTCAAGAAATCCTTCCACGTCTGGCGCATCAACTTAACTGTCCCGTGAACATGTAAGAACCCTTCAAAATGCGCGTGGCTCTTGGAGCCACGGTCGCGTGAATAGGTCATGTGGGAGAGAGTCTTATTGATTGCCGGAATCAGGGTTTTATCGTAACTGAACGGCTCTGGTTTCCAGCCGACCGAGAGGCAAAAATCCACCGCGTAGATATTGTCCTGTTTCCGCTCGGGCGGCTTCTGGCCTTTTTGAAACGCCGGGATTCCATCTCGGAAGAACTCTCCGAGATTGCGCACGTGCGCAAGAAACGCCTCCTGGGCGAAATGGTTGATTGGCTCACGGTGGGCGTTCGCCATCTCCAGGGCTGCCCCGAGAAGAGCTACGTATTCCCACGCCACGTCCTTTGATGCCTTCTGGATCTCGTAGTCATTGGGCGGGGGCATCAACTTCCTTTGCCCCGATTTCCGATGTGCCACACCGCCCACGTTATCATCCATGCCGTGTCTGACTCACGGTATTCCGAGCTGAGTGGCTCCGGCTGAAACCCTTGCTTATGTCCGATAAAATCTACTACTGGACGAAGGGAATAGATGCCCCGGCCCGGTCGCCGCACTAACGGGCTCGAGTGCCCGATTCTCTATCTATCGAACAACTCAATGTGACGACAGTGGGTAGCCGACCAGCCGCTTGTCGGCGCGCTTGACCGGGATTGCCAGAACGCGGGTCACGAACTGGATGCTCGCCGGGTCCCGCAACGCGACGAGCCGAAAGAAAGGATCGCCGCCAAACGCACGTTTCTTGATTGGATCTGATTCTTGCGCTGCGACTTCATAGAGCCTGCGCAGGGGCCGTCAGTTCACCTTGGTGAAGGCGATACCGCCGGATATCTTGCCCCTCGTTACCAGATCCCTCGTGGCACTCAAACGGCCCTATTTGCACTATCGGGTGCCCGCTGCATGATCGTTTTATGAAGCCGCCGCTCCTGCGAGGTGGCGCGTCTTTGACAATATACGTATTTTGCGTATAATGATACGTATGTTGCGTACATCACATCTCATGGACGCTTTGATCAGCCGGACCAGGCAGCAGGTGCTATCGGCGACGTTGCTGCAACCTGAACGGCGTTGGTATCTTCTGGAACTGGCCCGGCACCTAGGCTCCCAGCCTTCGAGCCTTCAGCGAGAATTGAAGCTTTTGTCCGACGCGGGAATCCTGAAACGATCTCAAAACGGCAACCGTGTTTATTTTCAGGCGGATGCTTCCTGTCCGATTTTTGCAGAATTGGGCCAGATTCTCGTCAAAACGGTAGGCATCGTGGATGTTCTGAAGGAGATCCTGGAACCGTTACGCGATCGCATAATAGTGGCTTTCGTCTATGGCTCGGTGGCGGTTTCCTCCGAGCGATCAGGCAGCGATATCGACCTGATGGTGATCGGCGATGTTCCCCTTTCCGGCATTGCGCCGATCCTTCGCAGGGCCGAAGAGAGACTGGCGCGAGCAGTGAATCCAACGGTCTATACGCCCGATGAATTCAGGAGACGAATCGCGCGCGAAAACCATTTTTTGACAAGCGTACTTCGGGGCGAACCGTTATTCGTGATTGGAGATCAAGATGACCTGGCAAAGCTTACTTCAGGCGCAACGCATAAAACCGCATCAGACCAGCCGAGGAGAACTCGACGATCTGCGGGACGTCGTTGAACGCGACTTGCAGGATGCCGGTGTGGAGGCGTTGTCGGCCGACCGACGTTTTGCGACAGCGTACAACGCCGCTCTTCAGCTCGCGAAAATAGTGATTGCCTGCTCCGGTTACCGCGTTGTCGGTGCTGGGCATCACGCGGCGACGTTCGAGGCGCTGGAAATCGCGATGGGACCGCCTGTATCCTCTTTGGCGGCTTATTTTGATACGTGCAGACGGAAGAGAAATCAGGTCGACTACGACCGCACGAATGCCGCGACCGAGACGGAAGCCGAGGATCTGCTCCAGAAGGCGGAAGAGTTTCGCGAGCTTGTTGAACAATGGATTCGGAAACATTATCCTGGCCATTCTGTTTGAAGCGCCAAGATCGTCCGATAGAAGATGGAAGGTGTGTGGACGTTGTATGAACGAGAATGACAAAAATCGATACGCTTGGCGAACCGGCCAACCGTGGAGCAGTGATCACCCCATCACGAAAGGGCCGTTCCGCAGCTCCAAAGTCCCGAGTCGGACGATCCTCTTCGTATTTGTTTCTTTCCTGGTAACGGCAGCGGCGCTTCTGCTCCTCCGATAATTTCCGCAGATTCCAAACGGGGCGCGCTAGCGAATTCGGGCGCAGGATGCGCATGAAGGGATATGAAACCTTTTCATTCGCTGCTCCTCGCCACCGTCGCGCTCGCGGCCGCGACCGATGCCAACGCGTCGACCGTGATTTTCTCGAACTTTCAGCAGAATGCGCTTCAGTGCGGGTGTCTTGACACCCAGGGCAGTCCTCTCGGTACGCCCACGTTCGAGGGCGGCGAGCATTGGGTGCGGGGGGATGAGTTCACGGTCACCGGCTCGACCGACTTTAGTTTGGACGCTTTGGAATTGCCGGTCGGTATCATCTCGGGGTCGTTCAATGCTCTCGACATTTTCCTCTATTCGAACGTGAGCGATATCCACCCGGATGTGAGCCCCGACCCTTATGAGCTTCTCGAATCGTTGACTGTCGACAATCAGATGGCCCCATTCGGCCAAGATGCCCCTCCGATTACTGTCGATTCGGTATCGCATCCCGTGCTCACGGCGGGCGATTCCTATTGGCTCCTTGTCACCACGGCCTCTCTTGATACCAACGCGGGGTGGTACACCAATAATCTCGGCGATATCGGACTCACGGGATGGAGCCTGGACGACGATTCGTTGTGCTGCGTCGGTCTCGATCTTCGAGAAACGTTCGCTGTGCTCGGAACTCCCATTGGCGCGATTCCAGAACCGTCGACCGCCGGCATGGCCGTCATTGGTCTTCTCCTGGGCGCTGTCGGGACCTTCCTCCGCCGAAGAACCAACTGAAAGGAGGTCGAGTATGGCGCTTCATTCTTTTGGCGGGGGCGGTGCTGCCGTGAACGCTCCGTCGTGGGATACTCATTCCATCGCCCAGTTGCTGGGCCTTGGAACGGCCATGAGAACTCAGAATCCCCGGCTTCAAAAGACTCACGGAACGAATTCCCGTTGGTACATACGGCCCTACGTCGACCGTTTGAAGCCTGACGGATCAATGGACCGGGTGAAGGAGCGCGTCTACTTGGGTTCGTGCGCGGAGATGACCAAACGGCAGGCGCAAACCGAATCCGCGCGCGCCATGGCAGCGCTGAACGACCGCAAGCGGGTGATTCAGGCACAGGTCAACTTTGGGGACTTCCTCGACGAATACACAAAGAGCTTCATCCTGAAGCGGGACAACCTGGCGGTGCCAACGCAGGGGCGGTACCTTTCGTTCATCAAGAATCACGTCCGGCCTGCATTCGGCACCCTGATGATGGCGGAGGTGACCACGAAGCGGATTGACGACTTGTTGGCGGCGAAGGCCAAAGCAAATATGGCGTGGTCATCGCGCGCGTCGCTTCGTAATTTCATCTGCGGTGTTTTCACACAGGCCGGGAAATGGGGTTACTGGAGCGAGAAGAACCCAGCCATGGACGTGTACGTTGGCAAGCAGCGTGCGGCGCGTGAGAAGCGCAAGCTGACGGACCAGCAAACACGTCAACTGCTTGAGGCGCTGCCCGAAGATGTGCGCCTCATCTGCATGGTGGCGCTGTTTTGCACGCTTCGGATTTCCGAAGTTCTGGGTTTGGCATGGAAACACATCGACTGGGAACGCGGAGTGGTCATGGTGCGCCAGCGATTTTATCGCGGGGATCTGGATGTTCCGAAAACACGAAAGGCAAAGCGCGATGTTCCGCTGGGCCAGCTTGTTGACCACCTCCGAAGCATCTGGCCGGGGTCGGGCCACGAGGGTGATTTCGTATTCAGCGTCAAAACATCGAAAGGCGTTTGCCGCGATGACCGCGATATCAATCATTATTTCCTGCGCAAGCAGGCCAAGGCGCTGGGGTTGTACTACGTCGGGTTCGGCTTTCATGCATTCCGGCGCGAAGCTATCACGGCCATTACCGCGAGCGCCGGGGTTGGCCAGGCTATGAACGCGGCCGGGCACTCGAAGTCCGACATGTCACAGGAGTACACGCTCGTGGATTTGTCTGCCCAAGAACGCGCGATAAACGCGTTCCAGGATCGCATTCTAAACAAGTCGGGACAGCCTCTTGCCGACACAAGCGGCGCATCGAATGGGCCAGAATGGGCCAAATTTATGTCAGAGCTTAACCCGGAAGTGCCTGAAGAAATCCGTAATCTACTGAACGGATTGAGTTTAAATGGTGGGCTCGAGAAGACTCGAACTTCCGACCTCTTCCGTGTCAAGGAAGCGCTCTAACCAACTGAGCTACGAGCCCACAAAACCGCGGGAAAACTCAGTATAGCAATCAGTCCGTATTCGAAACGTAGCTCTCCGGCGAGCTCCCTTCCAGTCTGCGGGGATGGCCGCGCAAGCGAAATACGCAAACGCCATGAGCGGCACCCGGCACGTTGGCGATCGGAAGGAAAGCAGGGTCGCCGTATTGATCGACCTGAATCGATATATATTCAGACCGTGTCACGTCCGCCCGATCCGCAGCTGCTGGGCTTTCTCAAGGCATACGACCCGCCCATCGCCGACCTCGCGCTTGCCCTCCGCGAAATCATCCTCGAAGAAGTGCCGGACGCGTCCGAATCGATCTATCAGGTCTACACGGTGGCCATCTGGTTCGGCTTCAGCGGAAAGATGAGGGACATGTTCTGCTACATCACTACCAGCGTGGGGCATATCAATCTCGGCTTCCCGCGAGGCTCGACCCTCCCCGACCCGGACCGCGTGCTCGAAGGCGAAGGCAAGGCAATGCGTCACATAAAATTCGCAAACGCCGCGGAACTGGAGCGGAATTATGTTCGCCGCTATATCCGGGCGTCCATCGAGCAGTTGGATGTGGCCGCATCCACACATGGAACCGGCAAGAGCATCGTCAAAAGCTCGCCCAGGAAAAGCACGGCCAGGAACCGCTCGCTCAAGAAACGCTCAGTCAACCGCCGCCGCGTGAAGGGTTGAAAAGATCAAATCGTCGTTGACAAGATGACCAGCGGTACAAATCAGTCCGTGATCGAAACTATAGTCCCCTGCCCACGCGCGCAATACCCGCGGTGATCGTGGTATGACGACGGTGCGGACCACCGAGGCCGAACTGGCCCGCAATGCGCGCGGTGATTGAGAAAGTCGAACAAGGCAGCGGGGTGATCGGGATCACCGGCCTGTTAGCGCCTGGGGGACAATGAATCATGGGCGGAATCCAATACGTGACCGACGAGAAGGGCCGCAAGGTCGGTGTTCTGATCGACCTGAAAAAGCACCGGGAGCTGTGGGAGGACATCGAGGATGTTCTTGTCTCGCGGTCGCGACGGCACGAAAGGCGGATTCCACTGGAAAAGGTAAAAGCAGGGCTCATCAAGAGCGGCAAGCTCTCGCGTGAATAGCTATCGCGTCGTCTTATCCGCGAGCGCGGAAAAAGAACTGCAAAGGCTGCCTTTAAAGATGATTGCTCGCATCATCTCGCGTCTCGAACATCTCGCCTCGACTCCCCGGCCTCAGGGCTGCAGGAAACTCAAGGGCGGCGATAAAGAGTGGAGGATTCGCGTCGGCGATTATCGAATCGTGTACGAAATAGACGACGCAGCCAGAACCGTCGATGTGACGCGCATCGCTCACCGGCGCGAGGCCTATGAGTAGCCGTAAAAGCAATCAGTCCGAAATCGAAACGATGGTCCCCGGCGAGTTCCCTTCCAGCCGGTTATTCACGAAAAGGAACGCCGGCCGCCCGTCCACGCGCGCTAGATCGACCAGTTCCCGCAGCCCTCGCCGCACGGGTTCATTCACTTCCTGCACACGATCATACGGCGAAAATTGCCGCACGGCATCCTCATAAGGCCGTCCGTGCCGCAACAGCGCGCGCGCTACAAGAAGATCGGTCGTCCGCGAATCGGGCATCGCAATCTGATCCGAAATCTCCGGCATTCGAGTCCACGCATTGTAGACATGCGTAACATTGTGCGCGCGCAAACAGGCGAAATAGCCGGGCCGCAGAAACTCCGGATTGCGAATCTCCACCGCGTACCTCCAACCCGCCGGCAATCGCGAAAGAAACCCATCGAGCGCTTTGACGAAATCCGTGCAGTCGTACTGTCGCAGAGTCCCGAACTCGAAAATCAGAACACCAATCTGCTTCCGATAAGGCTCCAGTGCGCGGACGAAGGCCTGGTCAAGCAGCGTTGCGTCGAGAAACGTGGGATTCTCCCGCCCCGCCAGCGCGCCGTAACGCGGATGCACCGGCCACACCGGAACCGTGATCTGCTCCGGGATCTTGAAACCCCAGCGGAACGTTTCCGGTGTCTGCCGCAAGAGCTTCGCCCAGAATGCATCGGTGGGGAATTGATAGAACGCGAAGTCGCCGCAGACCGCTGGAAATACGGACGCATACTCGCTCAGGCAAGTCTCTTCGAACAGCTTCCTGGAAAAACGCCCCCGCACCTGGTAACGTGATCGCGAATAAATCTGGCCCAGCCAGCCCTCATACTTCCACGAGCTGCCGCCAATGAAAATGCCGCGTTGGGCAAGAGCGTTCAGGCGGTCGCGCAGACCATCGCGATCGAAGGAAACCGGCTCATCCAGCGGGAAAAGAGTATCCGGAATTTGGTCATTCACAGATTTCGAAAATATTTCTTAGCTCTTGCTCCGGCTGCACTTATGAGCCGTGCGCTCCTCCGCTGGAAGCGCCTTTCGCCGGTTCGCGTGCTACTTTCCAGTCGTAAGAACCTGATCGCACCCATGGCGAATCGGGTTACTAAGCAGCATAGTCCTCGAGGCTCTATGCGCGCGAATGTGAAAACAATGGGCGCGGTCTTGTCCGCGCGATAAGCAGGCGCTGGTCTGAGCGATATCAGGCAGTGGAGCGCTCCGCATTTCTCGTAACTTCCGAACCGCGACCGTCAGGAAGCGGCAACGAAATCGCCAGGAGAAGCTACTTATGATCATATACTCACGTGGCGCTGGCGATCTTTGTCGCCGGCGTAGGCTTGAATTTTCCCCACGCCCGAACCACGCCCCTACGGCCTTACCAGGCCCGCATACTCCTGTATCCCCAGGGGTCCGCGCCGGCTTCGATCACACCACCCGGCGTTACCCGTACCAGGCCCGGCGCCGAACCGCTTTGCCAGCGCGACCTCGTGGCGACCTTGTGCCCGCGATTCGCCAGATCCTGAATTACCGCCTGCGGAGTCCGGTCGTCAAGTTGCAGATCGCCTGGATTCATCGCGTGGTTGTCGAAGCTCGAAACCAGATGCCGTGTCTCGAAACGCGGCGCTTCGATCGCCTGCTCCGCGTTCATGCGAAACAGCACCACATCGAACATCAGCTGTATCAGCGCCTGTTCCTGGTTGTCGCCGCCCGGCGTCGAAAGCACCAGCCACGGAGTGCCGTCCGTATGGGTCACCAGCGTCGGACTCAGTGTCACGCGCGGCCGCTTGCCTCCTGCCAGTTCGTTCGGATTGCCCGGCACCAGCAGAAAACTCTGCGCCCGCTCTGTCAGCGGAATACCCGTCTCGCCCGCAATCACCGACGGCAGCCACGCTCCGGAAGGCGTCGCCGAAAACATGATGCCGTCCTTGTCGATCGCATCCACGCACGTCGTGTCGTGCGCCATCAGAAAGTCGTCGATTTTAGTCCGAACGATCTCGGATTGGGAGGGATGAATCCCCACGCGATTGCCGACCTTCCCCGGCAGAAACTCCATCGATGCCGTCTGGCTGATCTGCTTCCGGCGCTCATCCGCATACTTCATGGAAAGCAGCTCTTCGCTCGGAATTTTCGAGAACTTCGGGTCGCCATAGTAAGTGTCCCGATCCGCATACGCAAGCTTCAACGCTTCCGTGAGCGTATGGATGTACTCGGCCGAATTCACCTTCATTGCCGCCACATCGAGGCCACCCAGCATGTTGAGCGTTTCGATCATCGCCGGTCCCTGGCTCCAGAATCCGGGCTTATACACCCGCGCGCCGCGGAACTCGGTGGCCACCGGCTCCTCCGGCGTCAGCTTAAACGAGGCCATGTCGTCATAGCGCAAAAGCCCGTCATGCGCGCGGCTGAACTCGTCGATCTTCTTCGCGATTTCGCCGCGATAAAAGTAATCGCGCACCGCGTCGATAGCGGCCACACGGCTCGCGCCAGCCGCCAGCGCCTTCTTTTCCGCCTCCGCCATACCGCGCAGAGAGCGTGCCAAATCGGGCTGGCGGAATATGTCGCCCGGCATGGGCACGCGGCCGTCCGGCATAAAGTGTTTCATCGAGCTGGGCCAAAGCGTGAAGAACTCGCGGCTGAAATAGATCGAGTTCGCGCGCTGCTCGTCGATTGCGGAGCCGTCGGCGAATTCAAGGGCCGGCGCGACTGCTTCGCCGAACGACTTCGTGCCGTAATCCCTCAAGGCCACCAGCGAAGCTTCGGGAAGGCTCGGCACCAGCGCCGCCATGATTCCGGCAACCGGAATGATGCCCCGCAGACCGTTCTTCTCCGGCGGCTCCAGCACCTCGCCCAACTGCAACGGGCGTTTGCGGAAGAAATCCGCCGTGGCCAGCTTCGGCATCGTGCCCACGCCGGCAATCGCGTGGACCTTGCCATCTTTCGTGCGGATCAGAATGGGCGCTTCCCCGCCCCACCCGACGTGCGAGTACTCGGTGGTCGCGGCGGCGAAGATACTGGCGACGCCGGCATCCACCGCGTTGCCGCCCGTGTAGTACATGCGCATTGCGGCTTCGGTCGCATAGCCGCTGCCTGCCGCGATAGCGCCATGCGTGCCGCGCGCTGAATACTGCGCCGGATGTTCAGGCGCTTTCTGCTGCGCGATCGCAACGCCGAATACGGATAACCCGAGAACTGCGGAAATGAGAAAGGCGGGATGTAATCTCATGACTGATTATAGTAATAATGATAGTTCCGTGCCCCCGCCGCAACCCTCTCCGGACCCCGAACCACTATCGGCGGAACAACCGATGTTGTATTGCCCCATTTGTTCCGTGAAGCTGGAAAGCCGAAAATGCAAGCTCTTTTGCGCCCAATGCGGCTACTACATGAGCTGCGCCGACTACTACTAGCGGATCGTTACCGACCCGCGACTGTGAAGGATCGGCAACGAAATTCCCACGGTCGCACTACACTAAACTAATGCCCGACTGGAAATCCCAAGGCATCCGCATCGTCCGCGCCGGCGAACTCGACGCCAATACGCCCCAGACGCCCGGTATGACGCGCGCCGCTGCCATCACTCACGCGCGTACCGGAGCCGACAAACTCTGGGCCGGAACGGTAGTGGTCCAGCCCGCCGCCCGTACCGGCGCGCACCATCATGGCGAAGTCGAGACTGTGCTTTACATCGTGAAAGGCCGCGCGCGCTTCCGCTGGGGCGACCATCTTGAATTCTCCGAAGAAGCCGGACCAGGCGATTTCATCTACGTTCCGCCTTGGGTTCCGCATCAGGAAATGAATGCGCGCGCCGATGAGCCGGTCGAGGCTGTAGTCGTACGCAGCGGTCAGGAACCGGTGGTGGTCAATCTCGATATCGCCGAAGCCAACGAATTTCCGGTACCGTTTCATCCCCGGTCGAACGAGAACTCGTGAACCTCCCTTTATTGCTGCTCGCCGCGTTGGTGGGCGGCGCCGCCAACGCTCTTGCCGGCGGCGGGATGTTCGTTGTCTTCCCTGCCCTGCTCCTCGCCGGTGTCGCATCGGTCAAAGCCAACGCCACTGCCTCGCTGATCATGATGCCCGGCGGCATCGCCGCGGTTTGGGTCTACCGGCGAACGCTCGACGGGCAGAGCCGGCGGGAGATCGTGAAACTCGTGCTGGCCAGCCTCGCAGGATCTGCCGTCGGCAGTGTGCTGCTGTTGAGCACCTCAAACGGGATGTTCTTGAATCTCGTGCCGTGGCTTCTTCTCGTGGCGGCGATCGTCTTCAGTCTTGCGCCGCGGATTCGCGCCATGGCCGAAAAGTCGACTGGACGTCGATCCGTGGCCGCCCTCCTGACGGGCCAGCTTCTCATCTCCGTCTATGGAGGCTATTTTGGCGCCGGGATGGGGGTGCTGATGATCGCCCTTTTTCTCATCGCGTCCAGCATGAATGTGCAGGGCGCTAACGGCATTCGGCTCATCTGCGCGACGGCGATCAACGTACTCGCCGTGAGTCTGTTCGCGTGGCGCGGCGCGGTGGACTGGAAGCTGGGGCTTCCGATGCTCGCCGCCGGCAGCGTAGGCGGATACCTGAGCGCCCTCGTGGTTCGCCGCCTCAATGAGAACTCGGTGCGAATTGCAATTCTGGTCTATGCCTGGGGCCTGACGGCATACTTCTTCGCGCGCCTCCTTTGGTCCTGAAGCGCGCATCCGATACAATGGAGATTACCCCGCCTCATGCTTTGATCAATAGGAGGAACTGCCGTTGGATTCTGCAATCCTGGCCTTGGAAGACGGAACGGTCTTCGAAGGCAGGAGTTTTGGTGCGCCCGCCGAACGTTCCGGCGAAGTAGTCTTCAATACCGCTATTACCGGATATCAGGAAATCTTCACCGACCCTTCCTATACCGGGCAGATTGTCATTCTCACAAACCCGCAAATTGGCAACTACGGCACCAGCGTTTTCGATAACGAATCGAGGAAGCCATACATTGAGGGTCTCGCAGTGCGCGAGTTCTCCGGCGTCACCAGCAACTGGCGCTCGGATGAAGAAGCGCGCACGTTCCTCGCGAATGCCAACATCCCCGTAGTCTCCGATCTCGATACACGATCTCTGGTGCGCCATCTGCGCAGCCGCGGCGTCATGCGAGGGGTCTTGTCGGCAATCGAAAAGGACTCTGGGAAACTGGTTGAAAAAGCCCGCGCGATCCCATCCATGGCCGGCCTTGATCTCGCGAGCCGCGTATCCACGCCGGAGCGCTACAAGTGGACGCAATCGGTTGAAACCTGCTCGCCTTCCGAATTGCTTGGGGCGACCGCCGAGCCACAGTTCAACGTAGTCGCTTACGACTTCGGCATCAAGCAGAATATCCTGCGCAGACTCGTGCACTCCGGCTGTAAAGTTACAGTCGTACCATCGCTCACTTCCTCCGAAGATGTGCTTGCGTTAGAGCCGGACGGCGTGTTTCTCTCGAACGGTCCCGGCGACCCGGAGCCGCTGCACGCGCAGACCGGCAATGTCCGGCGGCTGATTGGCAAAGTACCGATCTTCGGCATTTGCCTCGGACATCAGATACTCGGGCTCGCGCTCGGCGGCCGTACTTACAAATTGAAGTTCGGACATCGCGGCGCCAATCATCCGGTGATCAACAAGGTCACTCAGCGCGTCGAGATCACGTCCCACAATCACGGGTTCGCGGTGGACCCCGACTCGCTCAACCCGGCCGACATCGACATCACGCACGTCAATCTGAACGATCAGACGCTCGAAGGATTCCGTCATCGGCGCGAGCCCGTTTTCTGCGTACAGTATCACCCCGAAGCGGCACCCGGCCCACACGATTCGCACTATCTCTTCAACGACTTTGTAAAGCTGATGACGGACTTTAAAGGCGCGAGCGCACAGGGCGAAGGCTCCGTTGTGCGCGGTAAAGAATAAAATGCCGCGCCGAAACGATCTTCACCGTATCCTCATCATCGGCTCCGGTCCCATCATCATCGGGCAGGCCTGCGAGTTCGACTATTCCGGAACCCAGGCTGCGAAGTCGCTGCGCGCCGACGGCTACGAAGTGATTCTCGTCAACTCTAATCCGGCCACCATCATGACCGATCCCGAGCTGGCGGACCGCACCTACGTCGAGCCACTCAGCCGCCAGTATCTGGAAGAGATCATCGCCCGCGAACGGCCGGACGCATTGCTCTCCACGGTAGGCGGACAAACCGCGCTGAATCTCTCCGTGGAACTTGCTGAAGCCGGTGTGCTCGACCGCTATGGCGTCGAGTTGATCGGCGCCAAAATCAATGCCATCAAGAAGGCCGAAGATCGTCTCCTGTTCAAGGACGCAATGCAGAAGATCGGTCTCGAAACCCCCCGGTCGCAGCTTGTCACGGACGCCGAAGGCGGCTTGGGTTTCGCGGCGAAGCACGGCTACCCGGTGATTCTGCGTCCGAGTTTCACCATGGGCGGATCGGGCGGTGGAATCGCTTACAACCACGAAGACCTGGTCACAATTCTCGAACGCGGACTCGACCTGTCCCCGGTCCATGAAGTCCTCATCGAGGAGAGCGCGCTCGGCTGGAAAGAGTTCGAGCTGGAAGTCATGCGCGATCTCGCGGACAACGTGATCATCGTCTGTTCCATCGAAAACTTCGACCCCATGGGGGTCCACACCGGCGATTCGATCACCGTCGCGCCTGCTCAGACGCTCACCGATCGCGAGTATCAGATGATGCGCGACGGGGCGATCCGCTGTCTGCGCGAGATTGGCGTCGATACCGGCGGATCGAACGTGCAGTTCGCCATCAATCCCAAGGACGGCCGCATGGTCATCATCGAGATGAATCCGCGCGTGTCGAGAAGTTCCGCGCTGGCCTCGAAGGCCACCGGATTCCCCATTGCGAAGATTGCCGCCAAGCTCGCCGTGGGATACAGACTGGATGAGATTCGGAACGACATCACGAAAGTCACGCCCGCCTCCTTTGAACCCACCATCGACTACGTAGTCGTCAAGATTCCGAAGTGGGCATTCGAGAAATTCCCGGGCGCGGACACAACGCTCGGCACGCAGATGAAGTCGGTCGGTGAAGTGATGGCCATCGGGCGCACGTTCAAGGAAGCGCTGGGCAAAGGCATTCGCAGCCTCGAAACCGGCAAGAAGTTCGGATCGGAAACCTTCGACGTCAATCTTATTCCTCAAAAGCTGATCACACCCACGCCCGACCGCCTCAGCTATCTCCGCTTCGCCTTCCATTCCGGTTACACCGCGGCGCAGATTCACGAGATGACCGCGATCGATCCCTGGTTCCTCGAACAACTTCGCGAGATTTCGGAGTTTGGGAAGTCACTCGTTGGCGGTTCGCTCGAAACCGCGGACCGCGCGGGCCTGATGCGCGCCAAGCGGATGGGGATCGCCGATGTCCAGTTAGCGGGCACATGGAAAACAACCGAGAACGAGGTTCGGAATCGCCGCAAGGATCTCGGCGTTCGCGCGGTCTTCAATCGTGTGGACACCTGCTCGGCGGAATTTGAGAGCTTCACCCCGTATCTCTACTCGACTTACGAAACTTCCTGCGAAGCCGATCCGAGCGGCCGTAAGAAGGTGATGATTCTGGGCAGTGGACCGAATCGTATCGGCCAGGGAATCGAGTTCGATTACTGCTGTTGCCACGCGTCGTTCGCGCTGCAGGACGAAGATGTCGAATCGATCATGGTCAACTGCAATCCCGAAACCGTCTCGACCGATTACGACACCAGCGACCGCCTTTACTTCGAGCCTCTGACGCTTGAGAATGTGCTCAACATTGTCGATGTCGAGAAACCCGACGGCGTAATCGTGCAGTTCGGCGGACAAACGCCCCTCACTCTCGCGCTGCCTCTTAAGCGGCTCGGTGTGCCGATCATAGGCACCGATCCCGAGAATATCGATCTCGCGGAAGATCGCAAGCTGTTCGGGAAATTACTCGACGACCTCGGTATCCCCTCCCCCGCGAATGGCACGGCCACCAGCGCCGACGAGGCGGTTGAGATCGCGAAACGCATTGGGTACCCGGTTCTGGTGCGCCCCAGTTACGTGCTGGGGGGCCGAGCCATGATGATCGTTTACGACGAAGACAGCGTGCGCCGGTACATGCGCGAAGCCGTCACGTTCTCGCAGGATCGCCCGGTGCTTGTCGACCGGTTCCTCGAAGACGCGCTGGAGATCGATGTCGATGCTCTTTGCGATGGCCACGAAGTGCTGATCGCCGGAATCATGGAGCACATCGAAGAGGCCGGCGTGCATTCCGGCGACAGCTCCTGCGTCATGCCGCCGGTATCGATTACGGAAGCCGGCATCAAAACCATCGAAGAGCACACCATCAAGCTGGCGCGCGCGCTCAACGTAATCGGCCTGATGAATGTGCAGTACGCGATCAAGGATGGCGTGGTTTACGTCCTCGAAGTCAATCCGCGCGCATCCCGGACTGTGCCGTATGTAAGCAAGGCGACCGGCGTGCCGCTGCCGAAGCTGGCGGTTCAATTGATGCTCGGCAGGAAGCTGCGCGATGTTACGGAATATCGCGGCCGTCTGCCCGTGCCGCTCTGCTTTGTCAAATCGCCGGTGTTCCCGTTCAACAAATTTCCCGGTGTTGACCCCGCGCTTGGCCCGGAGATGCGATCGACCGGCGAAGTGATGGGAGTCGGCATCAACTTCGGCGAGGCGTTCTCGAAGGCGCAGCTGAGCGCGGGCACTCCGCTCCCCGAAAAGGGCACCGTCTTCATCAGCGTGAACGAACGGTACAAACCGGAAGTGGTGGCTATCGGCAAGCGCTTCGCCGAGCTTGGTTTCGATCTGGTTGCTACGCGCGGAACAGCGGCGCTGCTGCAGGGCGCGGGCCTCAAGTGCAAGGTGGTACTAAAGGTGAATGAAGGGCGTCCCAACGCGGTCGATTTACTGAAGGCCGGGGCGATTCAGCTCGTGGTTTACACCACTACCGGAGCGCTTTCGTTCGAAGATGAGAAATCCATACGGCGCGCTGCGATCACTTATCGGGTGCCATGTATCACGACGATGAGCGGCGCGCGCGCCACGGTGGAAGCGATCGCATCGCGCCTGCGCGACCCGATTCGCGTCTGGAGCCTGCAGGAGATCCACGGGTCGGCGACCGTAGCGGCCAAGTAGCACTGGCGATCTTGTCGCCGGTGGGTTTACTTAAGTAAAGGGCCGGCGGCGAAGACCGCCAGCGGTACATTATGCCGCGGGTTTTTGGTTGGGCAGCACGACGATCTCAGTCCGCGCAAATCCGAACTTGCGTCCCGTCTCGTCCACGATGTTTACCTGGCACGTATAACGTCCCGTCGCCAGTTGCGACAGCGCGGCTTGCAGTTTGATAGGCAGCGTCTGCGCCCGTTTCAGCGCGAATGCATCAAGTCTGACGGGCTGGGACTCGAAGCTTTTAGTCTTACCCCGATAGAACGAAAGCGTCGCCGCCACGCTCGGTCTATTCTGCTCCGTATCCACGCCCGGGTCGTAGACTTCGAGATAAACGTAGATATTCTGATCCTTGCGGAAGACGTGCGTGATACTCGGAATCAGCTTCTGCCCTTCCTGCACCAGCGGGTCGGATTCGATCAACTTCTTCTTGTTGTCCGCCGAGGCGAGAGCGTCGTTCAACGCTTCCCGCTGATTGCTCCAAATGACCGAACTGGTCTTCAGCCCAACCTGATTCGGCGCAAGATCGGGAATGGTGAACTTCGTCTCGTACGTTCCCATCTTGCCCGTCTCGTTTTCGCGTGCGAGGAACTTGAACTTATACTTGCCGGGCGGCAGAGTGAACCCGGTATCGTAGGCGATCGGCGAGGAACTGAGCTGCGCGGCGGTCTTTTCACTCAACTTGATCTTGATGCCGTCGCGCACCGCGGCGACCATCTTGTCGTGATCGTCGCGAACCTGGCCGATGAAATCGAACTCGGTCTGCGCATTGCCCTTGCTCTTTGCCAAAGCGATTTCGGCGCCGGGGATCTTGACCGAAAAAGGAACGAAGTAGCGATCGCGCGCCAGCCGGAAGTAGTCGAGCTCGGCCGTCAATGAAAGGTCTGTCAAAGGATCGCCCAACATCAAAGCCTGCGCCAGTTGATCTTCCTTATCAGTGTTAGTGAACTTCTTAAACTCCTTCTCGCCGAAATATCCGCTTCTGTAATCGATCTTCGCCTGGATGTCTTTGTTGAGCTTCACTTCCACGCGGCGGTATTTCCCGTCCATTTTGATGTTGGTGCTGTAATAGCCAATAATGTAGTAGCTGCTGAGATCGTCGCGCGCCTTCTCCATACCGAGCGCGAGATCGTTGTCGTCGACGAACAGCTTTCCTCCGGTATCGGCCGCAAGCGTGGAGAGAGTTTCCTGCGAACCGTTGAAGCTGTCGCGCTGGCTCTGCATCTGCGCTCCGGTCAATGAACTCGTACCGCGGGATGCCGCCGCGCTGGCGTCGCCGGCCGGAGCCGATGCCACCAAGCCGCGCGCATCGATCGGATAGATATTGACGTTGGAGCGCTTTGCAGCATTCACCGCCTTCTCCAGCGAGGCTTGGTTATCGAAGCCCGATTTTGAAATGCCGCTCGAGAAATAGAGCAGAGCTTTTTTCTCGGGAAAGGCCGTCAGCATCTTGGCGGCGGATTCCAGCGTTGCCAGTTGCTTGTCGGTGTTGAAGATGTTGAACTCGGTCTCGTCGGCGTTGAAGGCAGTTCCAGTGTCTTCTCCGGTAGTACTGTCGCCACCGTTGCCCGCCACTCCGGCAAGCTCGCTCGCGGCGCCAATCTGGAAGCCCTTGACTACTTCTTCAAGGCGATCTTTGTCGGTTGTAAAATCCTGCACGATTTTCAGTGGCCCCGTGCCCGCGTACATAATCGCCACCACGTCGGCCGGCTTCATCTGTTCACGGATGAACTTCAGCGCTGCCTCCTGAATGCGGTTCTGTTCGGGAATCTGCATGCTGCTGTAGTCGAACAGCATGGCGACCAGACGGCGGTCCTGATAGCGTATGACTGGCGTTGCGGTAGCGGTCGTTGGCGCTGTCGGCGCCGCCTTTTTTGGCGTTACGGGAGTCGCTGGAGTCTCGGCTACAGGTTTGCCGGCCGGTACCGGCGGCAGGTGTGTATCGCCTTCCAGCCTCTGGAATTCGAAAACGGAAATCGTTTGTGGCTTGCCGTCTTCGAACAGCGTGAAGTCGCTCTGTTTCAGATCGGGGACTACTTTTCCGGAACGGTCGCGGACGTTCGCATCGATGATGACAAGGTTGGCGCTCGCTGTGAACGAGGCGTCCTGCGCTTCAACACTAACGAAGCTCGCAAAGAGCAGGAAGAGCGCGGGGATACCGAAGAAGCGTTTCATTGGAGCCTCGTTTTCGTCACGTGCACTAGCGTCGAGACGAGTCTCGACGCGGCTCGCATGAGTGCGCGCGCCACGGGCATCAGAACCTCAACCTCACTGTGGCCGTCATTGTGCGCATGCCGCCGGCGTTCGTCGGTAACCCGTATTGGATGGAACTCACCGTCGTACTGATCGCCGTAATGTTGACGTGATTCAGCGGGTTCGTGCTGTCGATCCGAAACTCAATTCGCCGTTTGTCGTCGATGCGGAACGATCGGAAGAACGATGCCGTCAGCGTGAATTGCGGAATGCCGGGAATGGTGTCGCGGCCCGCGTCGCCGAACGTTCCGGTCGCCGGAACCATGAAAGCCAGCGTATTGAAGAAGCCCGAACCGGATGTGACAGGCTGTCCTGTCGCTTCCGCGCGGGCGTTGCCGGTATAGCCTGTACCCGACGTGTCGCCATTCACCGTCGCCGTGAACGGCGTGCCGGAAGTCGCGTTCAGGACGCCGCCGATGGTCCACCCGCGCAGCATCGTCGCCATAAATCCCGTCCGCGTGTTGGCGATCGGCGACTGGAAATTGTAGTTCAGACGCAGAACGTGCCGCTGATCGCTAGGCGAGAGCGCGCGCTCCGAGAGGATGTCGTTCGGGATCAATACCGGCCCTCCACCCAGAGTGGACGAATCGTCGATGGCCTTCGAAAACGTGTACAGGATGGTGAAAGACGTCCCGCGCGCGAAGCGGCGCTGCAACGAAATTTGCGCGGCATTGTAGCTCGAATTGCCCACCGAATTGTCGTACGTAAACTCGCCCGTATTCGGAATCATCAGGCTGCTCTGCACTGCAAGCTGCGGCGTGCCCAGAGGAGCGCGATTCGGGAGTTGCAGCACGTCCAGATCCGTGCCTTTGATGCCGTTATAGGCAACTTGCAGTACATACGACCGGCCGAACGATTTCTGAATGGAGGTGGTCCAGTTCTGCGCATAGCCGGGATGGTAATTCTTGTCCACCGTGAATGTATTGGCAATCAGATCGGACTGCTCGAGGGGAAAGCCATTTTGAAGCGTCAGTGGAGTTTCCGCGCTCTGAAAGACCTGGGTGGTGGTGGCAAACGGCGGTTGCCCGACCAACCTCTGGGCAAGCTGACTGTAGACGCCGCCGTTGAAATAAACCCCATAGCCGGCACGAACCACGATCTGCTGCGACTTCCATGGCTTCCACGCGATGCCGATTCGCGGCGAGACCATTTTGTAATCGGGCTTGATAAAACCCTGCGGGAACGGTCCCGAGAACGGGCCCGCTTGTCCCGGCAGCACCTGCGCAACGGCGGTGAAACCCGGCGCGAAATCGAGATCCGCCATTTGCCCGTTCTTTTCGGTGTAGGGGGAGAAATATTCCCAACGGAGCCCGGCGTTGATCGTCAGATTGGAGAGCAGCCGGTAGTCGTCGGTCGCGAAAACGCTGAGAGAAGTCTCGCGCAGATAGCGGGCTTCATTGTCGTTGAGATACGACACCACGGACGTCTGATACGGAAGACCCAGCAGGAAATCGGAAAAATCGTAACCGGTCTCGAGGCCGGTGAAATTGAACGTGCCGCGCGCGTTCGAATCGCTCGTGATATTGTTCTGCCGCCGCTGAAAGCCAAACCCATAAGTGAGGGTTTGTTTGCCATGGATCATGACCAGCGAATCGTTGACGGCCGATGTCTGAGAGCGCGTGGACGAGGGCGTTGCGTCGGTCAGCGAGCCGAAGTTCGTGAACGTGAGCGTCGGCGGGCCATACTGCGCGGGAGTGGGCGAAACGCCCTCGATCCCGAGATTCCCCTCGATGTTCGCGCCATACGAAAACGCGGAGAGTGTCTTGCTTAGATTGCGGCTGAAGTTCCAGACCAAACTGTTGATGAGTGTCCGGGTGAACGTGCGCCGGTATGTCAGCGAAGTACTCAGCCCGTACCCGCTGGTGGGATCGGCAAATCCGAAGGGCTCAATGTTTTCGGAGTTGCGGTGCTGGTAGTTGAAATTGACGTCCAGCCCGTCTTTGGATGAGATGGTCTGGTTGATGCGCGTCTGGAGATTGTCGTTGTTGGACGGATTGGCGCCGATCAATTGATAGTTGTTCCTCGACCCCGGCGCGTTCGGTAAGGGAATGTAGTTAAGAAGCGACAGCGACGCGGAACTCAGCATACTCGGGGGAATCATGTTGCCCGCAAATGGCGTGGTCGTATTCGGATAGTTGATGATGCTGCCGAGGGCGGAGAAATCGCCGCCTCGTTCCGCCAGAGTGGGCACGGTAGCGACATCGTCGAAACCGTTCTTCGAGCGGTTCCCGGTATAGTTCACAAACCAAAAAGTCTTATCGCCGGTAGAAAGATGCGGGATGACGAGCGGCCCGCCGCCGGAGAATCCGAAACGATTCGCGGCGTATCCAGCCTTGGGCAACTCCGCGCCGGTCAAAGTGGTGGGCGAGGTGAAGGAATACGGCCGGGCATTCAGAACGGAGTTGCCGACCGTGTAATAGGCATTTCCCTGGAACTGGTTGCGCCGTCCGCGATTGATCCGGTTGCCGAACTGGAAGTTGCGATTCGGTCCCGCTCCACCGCGACCACCTCTGCCACCGCCGCGGCCTCCACCGCCAAAACCACCGCCGCCTCGACCGCCTCCACCACCGAAACCGCCGCCGGGTCCACCGCCGCCCGGACCGCCAGTGCCGCCAAAGCCAGGCGCGCCACCGTCCTGAACAGCCGCGCCGTTTTGGGCGGCGAATGGATTGCCGGCGACCCCGCCCGGACCGCCAAATCCATTCGCACCGAATCCGCCGGGTCCACCCAAACCGAAGTTGTCGCCGGCTTGCGCCTGTACTCCCTGGCTCAAGCTTCCGTTGACGAGAAAAGCTTCATTGGCGCCGGTCGTGTCGGTGGGACCGGCCCCGGGCGCAAGGTCGCTGTCAATTTGGTTATCGCCGTTCTGGAGAAGACTCAGGCTCTGAAATCCCTGGTTTGCGGCCTGAGCATTGGCGGGTGCGTTACCAGCCTGACCAGCTTGGCCCGAACCACCGCGGCCGAAGCCTCCACGACCGGGACCGCCAAAGCCACCGCGACCGGGGCCGTTTCCGTTGCCCGCCTGCTGCGGCGCGTTCCCCGAAGAAGGCGAAGCTGCGTTATTGCCATCAGGGGCATTCGAGCGACGGCGGAATCCCTGCCGCCCTCCGGCTGCCTGCTCAGGGGCGAGAGTCGTTGGTGCGTTCGGATCGGGTGGAAGAATCGCGCGAGCCTGCAGGCGAAGATCGAAAGTGAGAGGAGACGCGGAGGCGGTTGCCTCGCGCGGAGACGCATCGAAACCGAACATTGCCACGGAGAATCGGCAGGGTGTTGAGGGCAGGCCGCCTATCTCAAAACGCCCCGCGTCGTCCGTGACCGTAGTGATTTTGTCGGCTCCGCAGACAGCGAAAACAGTGGCTCCGGGGATCGGCTGGCCGCCGGAGGTCACAGATCCACTTTGTGTTTCCGCGAGGACCAACCCCGCGAAGATCAAAACCGAGCCGGTTGTGCGGAGCATCAAGAGATCCTTTACTACGTTCGCACAACCCACTCCCGGGCGCTGTTGTTCATCATCCGCGAAGAGTCCATCTATATATAACGATGGACTCGGCGAAAGTTCCCTATTTCTTTTATCCCTTCTTCGCGGTGAACATCACCGGACCGCGTCCGCCTTCACGCGTAAACTCGATTGAATCCGAGCCGACCTTGCCTGTGTAAGTCTGCTTGTTGGGGGTGCCATCGCGACCCGCGACTGTCGTCGAGAAAGTAAGTGTAATGCCGTCGATTTTGCCGTCCGCGATCGGCGTGTCGCCGCGCCCTCCGTTGATGGCGCCGGTCACTGTGGTGCCGGATTGCACGAACGTAAACGTCGTAGTTACCGGACCACGGCCACCCGGGACATCAGCGGTCCACTTGCCGGTCACGTCGGCAGCCGACGCAACGAATGTGATGCAGAACATGGCCACTACGGCCAGAAAAGTTGTTTTCATGCGATGAAGGTATCACGGGCAACGATACGTTTACCCGCCCTTTACAAACCTTTACCGCATGATGGTGCTAAAAACCCTTTTTCGCCAGGAAGAGAATCAAATCATTGACGCGGCACGAGTAACCCCACTCGTTGTCGTACCAGGCGACGACTTTCACCAGATCGCCATCGATGACCTTGGTCATCCCGGCGTCCACAATCGAACTGTTGGAATTGCGCAGCATATCCGTCGAAACCACAGGGTCCTCGGTGTACGCAAGGATACCTTTGAGTTCGCCTTCGGCTGCGGCTTTGAGGGCGGCATTTACTTCCGCGCTGGTAGTCCCATTCTGAGTG
>Ga0182024_10000703_pt1 | contig 86856 bp, 81 predicted proteins | sample P32metaG_FD_120480 | JGI IMG/M metagenome (GOLD analysis project Ga0182024, IMG submission 120480) | Permafrost microbial communities from Stordalen Mire, Sweden - P3-2 metaG (Illumina Assembly) | ecosystem: Environmental > Terrestrial > Soil > Wetlands > Permafrost | place: Sweden: Stordalen... | reverse complement strand
GGTTGGTTCACGCAGGCACGGCGATCATTCCACCGTGACACTCTTGGCCAGATTGCGCGGCTGGTCCACGTCGCAGCCGCGCCGCACCGCGATGTGATAGGCCAGCAACTGCAAGGGCACGACCTCCAGAATCGGCAGCAGCAGGTCGTGCGTCGAGCCGATCCGGATCACGTGGTCGGCCACCTTGGACACTTCCTCGTCGCCGTCGCAGGCCACCGCCACCACGATGCCCTCGCGCGCCTTCACTTCCTGAATGTTCGAGAGCGTCTTCTCGTAGATGATGCGGCTCAGCTCGTCGGTGGGATCGCGCGTGGCCAGCACCACCGTGGGCAGGTTTTCGTCGATCAGCGCGTTGGGCCCGTGCTTCATCTCGCCGGCCGGATAGCCTTCCGCGTGAATGTAGGAGATCTCCTTGAGCTTCAGCGCGCCTTCCAGAGCGATGGGGAAATGGATGCCGCGGCCCAGGTACAGAAAATCGGAGGCGCGGAACAGGGTCTTGGCCAGCTCTTCGTAAATCGCGTCGCGGCGCAAAATATCCTCGAGCTGCACCGGCACGTGCAGAAGCCGCTCCACCAGCTTTAGCGACGTTTCCGCGCTCACCGCCTCGCGCACCTGCGCCAGATACAGTCCGACCAGAAACAGCGCGGTCAACTGCCCCGTGAAGGCTTTGGTCGAAGCCACGCCGATCTCCGGGCCAGCATGCGTGATCAACGTGCCGGCCGCCTCGCGCGTGATCATAGACCCCACCACGTTGCAGATGGCCAGCGTCTTCGATCCTTTATGTTTGGCTTCGCGCTGCGCCGCCAGCGTGTCCGCGGTTTCGCCGGATTGCGAAATCACGATGGTCAGCGTGTCGCGGCCCACCAGGGGGTCGCGATAGCGGAACTCGCTGCCGTAATCCACTTCCACGGGAACGCGCGCCAGCCGCTCGATCATGAACTTCCCCGCCAGCGCCGCGTGCCAGCTGGTGCCGCAAGCCACGATGCGCACCTGGCGGAACTCCTTGAACTCGCGCTGGGTGATGTCCATCTCATCCAGGAAAATTCGCCCGGTCTCCTGGCCCACCCGTCCCAGGGTGGTGTCCCTGACCGCCCGCGGCTGCTCGAAGATCTCCTTGAGCATGAAATGCTTGTAGCCGCCCTTTTCGGCCATGATTGGGTCCCACAAAATGTGCGAGACCTGGCGCTTCACCGGGCGGCCGTTGAAGTCGGTCAGATGCACGCCGTCCAGCGTCAGGATGGCCATGTCTCCGTCGGCCAGGAAGAACATGTCGCGCGTGTATCCCAGGATCGCGGGCACGTCCGACGCCACGAAGTATTCGCCGTCGCCCAGGCCCACCACCACCGGCGGCCCGGACCGCGCCGCCACGATCTTGTTGGGGTCCTTGCGCGAGATGACGCTCAGCGCGAACACTCCGGTCAACTGCTTCACCGCGTCGCGCACCGCGGCTTCCAGATTCCCGTCGTAATATTTTTCCACCAGGTGCGCGATCACCTCGGTGTCCGTTTCGGTGACGAACTTGTGGCCTTCCTCCACCAACTGATGCTTCAGCGCGAGGTAGTTCTCGACGATGCCGTTGTGCACCACCACGATGTCGCCGTGACAATCGCGGTGCGGGTGCGCGTTCTCTTCAGTCGGGCGCCCGTGCGTGGCCCAGCGAGTGTGGCCGATCCCATACTCCCCTTCCACGGGATTCAGCTTCAACGCGTCTTCCAGATTGCGCAGCTTGCCCTGCGCCCGCCGCACTCCCAGGCAGTTGTTGTGTTCCAGCACCGCCAGCCCCGCGGAATCGTACCCGCGGTACTCCAGCCGCTTCAGGCCGTCCAGAATGATCGGCACGGCCGGCTGAGATCCGATGTAACCAACAATGCCGCACATTAGTCTAGAAACTCCACGCGATAATCCTCCATCACCGGGTTGGCCAGCACGTCCCGGGCAATCTGGTCCATCTCCTTGGCCGCTTGTTCCCGGGCCGTTTCCTTTGAGGCGGACCCAGGCCTCAGTTCGATCTCAAAAAATTTCCCCTGCCTGACCCCCGTAATACTGGTGTGTCCCAGACCGTTGAGCGCGCTTTGGATGGTCTGCCCCTGCGGATCGAGCACCGAGGTTTTGTAAGAGACGTAGACGCGAGCCTTCATGCTTTATTCTAATCGGTTATCATTCAAGGAGGTAGAGTACGAAGGTCCAGTAACCGACGTAAGGGAAAGCTTTTGAGGAATTCACCCGCACAACGGAGCCTGGCTCGGCAACCGCTTCCGGCCGGCCCTGTGCGGGCTTAAGGACGAACGCCATAGTCTCCGTTACTGTTCTAGCCTCTTCGAGCTCCGGAAATTGCACCCTGGTCGACACCGGGCGCACTCGCCTCCTCATCGACGCAGGTTTGAGCCGCAAGGAAACCTTCGAAAGGCTGAGCGCCCTGGGCGTGGACCCCGATTCCATCACGGCCATTCTGATCACCCACGAACATGCCGACCACATCGGCGGCCTGCCGGTGTTGGCCAAGAAGCGCGACGGGATCCAGATTCCGGTGTACCTCTCGCATCTGACCGCGCCCGCGGTCCCGTGGGGCGATTGCGAGCCGATTCTGGAAGCCTTCCAGGCCGGCGCCAGCTTCACCATCGGCGACATCGATGTGACTAGCTTCACCATTCCTCACGACGCCGCCGATCCGGTTGGATTTTCGTTTCGAGCCGGAGGGATCAAAGTTTCCATCGCCACCGATCTGGGCTACCTGCCCGATTCCGTGCGCATCCACTTGCGCGGCTCCGACCTGCTGATGCTCGAATCCAATCACGACCTGGAGATGCTCAAGGTCGGCCCCTATCCCTGGGCCATCAAACAGCGGGTGATGAGCCGCATGGGCCATCTGTCCAACGACGCCGCCTCCTCTTTCATCCGCGATGAGCTGGATACGCGCACCTCCACCCTGATCCTGGGCCACATCAGCGAGCACAATAATCATCCGGCCCTGGTGGAGCAAGCCGCCTCGCAGGCCTTGAATGGCCGCCACCTGTTCACCCGCCTGGTGATCGCCGATCCGCGCCGGGGAACCGAAACCTTCGTTTACTGAAATCCTCACATGATTCCCCGCTACACCCGCCCCGAAATGGGCCGCATCTTCAGCGACCAGAACCGCTTCGAGCAATGGCTGGCGGTGGAATTGGCCGCCAGCGAAGCCCTGGCTGAAACCGGAGAAGTCCCCGCCCTGGCAGCTTCCACTCTGCGCGCCCATGCCGGCTTCGACGTCGAGCGCATCCACGATATCGAGCGCGAGGTCAAGCACGATGTCATCGCCTTCACCACCGCGGTCGCCGAGCGCCTGGCGGCATCAGGACATGCCGATGCCTCGCGCTGGCTGCATTATGGGCTGACCTCCAACGATGTCGTCGATACGGCGCAAGCCCTGGTCTTGAAGGAGGCTTCCGCCCTCCTCCTAGAAGGGGCGCGATCTCTGGCGGAGTCCCTCGAACGCCGCGCCTGGGAATTCAAGGACACGGTGCAGATCGGGCGCACCCACGGAATCCACGCCGAGCCGATTACATTCGGTCTCAAGCTGGCCTTTTGGTTCGATGAGATGCGGCGCAATATCCAGCGCCTGGAAGCCGCGGCCGAGGACCTGCGCGTGGGGAAAATCTCCGGCGCCGTGGGCACCTTTGGCCACATCGGTCCCGAAGCCGAGGAGCAGATTTGCGCCCGCCTGGGACTCAAGCCCGCGGCCATTTCCAGCCAGATCATCTCCCGCGACCGGCATGCCGCGTGGGTTGCCGCGCTGGGCCTGCTCACGGCCACGCTTGAAAAGATCGCCCTCGAAATCCGGCATCTCCAGCGCACCGAGGTGCGCGAGGCGGAGGAGCCGTTCAGCGAGGGCCAAAAGGGCTCATCGGCCATGCCCCACAAACGCAACCCCGTCGTCAGCGAGCAGATCTGCGGATTGGCGCGCGTGGTTCGCGCCAACGTCCAGGCGGCGTTGGAAAACGTGGCTCTGTGGCATGAGCGCGACATCTCTCACTCCTCGGTCGAGCGCGTGATCCTGGCCGATTCGGCCATTCTCTCGGACTATCTGCTGGCCAAGACCAAATGGCTCATCGACGGCATGCGCGTGTATCCCGAGCGCATGCGCCGCAACCTGGATAGTACTCGAGGATTGATCTACTCAGGCCAGCTCTTGCTGGATCTCGCCGCCGCCGGAATGCTTCGCGAGGAAGCCTATAGGGTGGTGCAGGCTCACGCCATGCGGGCATGGGAAGCAGAGGGCGATTTTCAGGCGAGAGTGGAGGCGGACGCAGAAATCCTTTTTTTTCTTTCGATTGAAGAGACTAAACGGGCGTTTTTGCTGGACCGGCAACTGGCTAACGTGGGCCGCATCTTCGCGCGGGTGTTTCAAAAACAATAATCTTTACAATGGTTTAGGCAGTACTAAGAACGTTGTGTGAAAACTTTGTGGTCGAATTAGGGGCCTTCTGGGGTAAACTCTAGCTAGGCAACCGATGAGCCACTCGGCAAGAACTGTCGAATACGAGCTGGCCAGGGTCCTCCTCGTGGATGACGACCTGGCGTCGAGGCTTACCCTTAAAACGGTACTTGAAGCCAGCGGATACAACGTCGACTCGGCGGCCAGTGCCGCGGAAGCGGTAGGCAAGCTGAACGAAGGCCAATACGAGCTTGTTCTCAGCGACCTACAGATGGAGTCTCCCGAAGCGGGGCTCAAAGTTCTGGCCCATGCCCGCATGATGGATTACAAGCCGGCGATGGCCCTGATCACCACCTATCAGGACACCAAGCCGAGCCTCGCGCAGCGCCGGAACTCCATGCTTATCAAGCCGGAAGACATTCCCGGGCTGCTTGGAAAAGTCGCCGATCTGATCGCTGAGCGGGCCACCCGCCGCCTGGATCGCCAACTCCGCTTGGCGAGCGCGTAAGCCCAGCGAAAACCTGAGGTGCCCGCCCCTCGTTTTTCCTTAGGCAAGACTGAAATGGACCCGAGTTCTGCCTAAGCTAAACCTTTATAGTTGATTGCTTGGTAATCCTAGTACCTTTGCCAAAGAGCTAAAGTATAGACCTGCTTCAGCCGGCATCCAGCAAGGCGATTACTTCTTCCAGTTTTACGAGCGCTCCGTCGAAGAAGTGATCTTGCGCCTCGATCAATAACAGCCTCTTGGGTTCGGGCAAGGTCGCGACCAGCGCTTGCAGTTCCGCCGCCGGACCGTATTGATCCCGGGTGCTCTGAACGAATACTCGGGGGACAACGCAGTTTTCCAAGTAGCCGCGATCCTTGTAAACGGTAGGGAAACCGACGGCGATGGCGCGGCGCGGGCGGAACTCCGTCGAGGGAATGGACGTGCCGCCGCAGGCCAGCCGCAGCGCGATGCGCGCTCCGAACGAAAACCCGGCGAGCGTGACTGGCACCTCGGGATAGCGCCGGCGCAGCCAGTGGAGGGCGGATCGGGCGTCCTCCAGTTCCCCTTCGCCGTGCGCGTAGACGCCCTGGCTCAGATTCACGCCGCGATAGTTGAAGCGCAGCACCACGGCGCCGGCCCGGCGCAAGCCCCGCGCGATGCGGTAGACCACTTTGTTGTGCATGGTCCCGCCGTGCTGGGGATGGGGATGGCAAACCAGCGCGGCCTCGCGCAGAGGGGTTTCTTCAGGCTCTTCGAGTAAAGCTTCCAGGCGGCCGGCCGGGCCGTCTAGAAAAAGCGATTCAATCCTTCTCGGCATAGTCCCTCAACCCCATCGTGAACGGGCCAGAATCCACACCTTTTCCCAAGTAGGCACGCGGATTCGGCGCGCGAGCACGTCGTAGCCGGAGTCCACGATGCAGTCGAGGAGACGCGAATAGATCCCGATCAGCGCACGCAGCGAGGCGCGGCTGTCTTGGTGAATCATCTCCACCAAAGGCCCGGATTCGCGGTAGTATTCGCGCGCGCGCGTGGCTTCGAAGGCCAGCAGCTTCTTCAACTCTTCGGAGGGGTGCGTTGCGCGCAGGTCCGCCGCCGTGACGTGGAAGCGCTCCAGATCTTCTTCGGGTAAGTACACGCGATGGTTCTCCGCGTCCTCGCGGACATCGCGGAGGATGTTGGTCAACTGGAAGGCGATGCCGCACTTCTCGGCCAGCGCCAATGCTTCGGGCGGGGCCTCGGGCGAATCGAATCCAAATATGTGAATGATGGTGAGGCCCACGACGCTGGCGACGTGGTAGCAGTAATCGTACAGCTCGGCAAAGGCGCGGATGCGGCGCGGGTCGAGATCCGAGCTGACGCCGTCGATCATGTCGAAGAAATATTCGTGAGGAATACGATAACGGGCGACGGTATCGATGAAAGCCGGCCACAGCGGGTCCGCGGGCGTGCGCCCCTGAAACGCATCTTCAAGTTGCCGGCGCAATTCTTTCATCGCCGCCGGCCGGTCCGCGATTCCATCGGCGTCGCTGAGGTCGTCGCAGAGCCGCATGAAGGCGTAAATGGCGCACATAGCGCGCCGCCGGTCCGCATCCAGAAGCAAGAAGGAGTAATAGAAATTCTTGGCTTGACGCCGCGCCAGGAACTGGCAATGGCTGTACGACGCGTCAATGGTCATGCAGGGACGGTCATGCAGCGCGGGCAAACGCGCTACGGGTGAGCGCTCCCAGCAGCAGGCCGACCCGTTCGATTTTCGAGATGGCGGGGCGCGCGCCGAGAACGTTGTAGTCCTGGCGCTCGATCTTTCCGAGCACCTTGAGGCCGCCGCGGCTGAACAGATCCAGATCGATGGACAGGCGGCGGTCCACCATTCCGGTCAAAGGCAGGCCTTGAAGGAACAACCCGCGCGCGACTTCGACGGCTTCCCGCATGGCGGCGCGGAAACGGGCATCGAAGCGGCGAGCCAGGAGCGCCTCGAGGGGATAGCCATGGCGCTCCAGCACGTCCAGCGGAAGATAGACGCGGTCCTTGAGCAGGTCCACCGTCACGTCCTGCCAGTGGTTGGCGAGCTGGAGCGCGGTACAGGTTGCATCGGAAAGCGCCTGCCGCTCCGCGTCCCTGTAGCCGCACAAAGCCAGTACCAGCCGGCCCACGGGATTGGCGGAGTAGCGGCAGTATTCAAACAACTCCTCGAAATTGCGGTAGCGGGTGACTGTCTGGTCCTGCTCGAAGGCGGTGATGAGATCGTCGAACAGGAGCTGCGGCAGATCGAAGCGGTCGACCGTGCCTTGGAGGGCCATAAAGACGGGATGAGAGGCGCGGCCGGCATACATGGCCTGCAATTCGCCGCGCCACCAGGCCAGCAGGCGGAGGCTTACCTGGGGGTCGCCGATTTCGTCGCCCAGATCGTCGGCCCAGCGGCAGAAGGAATAGACGTTGTAAAAATCCTGATGCAGGCGCTTGGGCAGCAGGAAACTGACCACGTGGAAGTTCTCGTAGTGATGGGTGGCCAGCCAGCGGGTGTAATTGAGCGACTCCGCGAGGGTCCAGGAGCGCTCGATCGCCTCGGGTGCGGCCAGAAACTGGGTGGGCGGCAGGTACACGGTAGAATTGGCAGGTCGAAGACCTGCCCCACTTAGGGGATGATGGCGGTCTTCAAGTGCCCGTTGTGGCTCATCAGGTGCTGCATGACTTCCAGCAGATTGACCAGCGGTTCCACGCGATTGACGAAATCGCGCGCGGTGACATAGCCGCTGCTGACGGCGTCCACAGCCTTGCGGACAAGAGCGGGCGTATGGTGGAAGCTGGCCTTGAGAGTCAGCTCGGAGTAGTGCAGCAGATGGGTATCCACGCCGACCTGGGTGCCGTTGGGGCAACCGCCGAAGAAATTAACCACGCCGCCACGCCGGAGCAGCTTCACGGCGAGCTGCCAGACCTCGGGCTGCCCCACCGCTTCGATGACCACGTCGGCCCCGCGGCCCTCGGTGAGTTTGCGCACGGCAGTGACGGGATCGGCGCCATCGTCGTTGAGCACGGTTTCGGCGGCGCCCAGGCGTAGGGCGCGGTCCAACTGCTGCTGGCGGCGCCCGACCGCGATCACCCGCGCTTTATACACGGCGGTGGCCAGGCGCACGAACATCATGCCGATGGGACCCAGGCCGATGACCGCGACGCTGTCGGAGGGCCGGACGCCGGTCTCCTCCAGGCCGCGCATCACGCAGGACAGCGGCTCCACCAGCGCGGCGTCCTGATAGCTGACGTGCGCGGGAATCCGGTACATGTTCTTTTGGACGATGCGCTCCGGGATGCGGATGTACTCGGCGTAGGCTCCGTTGTTGAAAAGCAGATCCGAGCACAGGTTCTCCTGGCCGCGGCCGCAATGGTAGCATTCCCCGCAAGGGGCCGAATTGACCGCGACGACGCGGTCGCCGATCTCAAAGCCGCGAACCTGGTCCCCCAGGGCGACGATGTCGCCGGCCAGCTCATGCCCGAACAGGGAGGGAGGCTGGATCATGCGCGCGTGGTAGCCGCGGCGGAACACCTTGACGTCGGTTCCGCAGGTCAGGGCCGTGCGGACGCGCACCAGCACGTCGCCGGGCGCCAGCTTCGGCACATCCACCCGCTCAATGCGCAACTGCTCTTTGCCATACAGCACGGCAGCAGTCATCTGATCTGTCACTAGCTTCACCTCTGAGGCTGTACCACTATCTTCAACGATCCTTCTCCGGGATGCAATGCTCGCTCAATCCCCTCATGGATCTGGCTCAAAGGGTAGCGGTGGGAAACCAACTCCGCCACCGGCAAAGCTCCGCTGAACACCAACTCGGCCGACTCCCGCTGCAAGTCCACCGAAGCGCTATAGGCGCCGCACAAAGTACGCTCCTCCATGCAGATGGAGGCGCCGGAGACCTCGATGCGCTCCTGGTGCGAGGTCTGCGCGAAAAGCAGGATGCGCGCGCCGGGACGCGAGCAGGCCAGGGCCTGTTCCACAATGCCGGGCGCGGACGCCGCCACGATCACCAGATCCGCGCCGCGGCCCCCGGTCAGGGAGCGTACGCGGGCGTCAAACTCGGTTTGGCGGGGATTGAATGCTTCGAGCGCCCCGAACTTCCGGGCCTGGGCGCGGCGTTCCGCCATTGTGTCCGTGGCCAGGATTCGGGCTCCGCTGCGCGCGGCCAACATTGTGAAAATCAGGCCGATGGGGCCTTGGCCCAGGACCACAACCACGTCGTCGGGTTGAGGATCGACCTGCTTGACGCCCTTGAGGCAGGTATTCACAGGCTCGACGAAACAGGCCTGTTCAAAAGAAACGCCCGCGGGAATGCGTTCGACGCCGCGCTCGACGATCCAGTCCATGGCGCGCACGTATTGGGCGAAGCCTCCTCCGGCCGGCTCATACCCCGCGGTGACGCCGACCTTCTTGTACACCGGACATTGGGCGTAGAGCTTGCGCCGGCAATAGAAGCATTCGCCGCAAGGGATGTGGTGGAACACGATCACGCGGTCGCCAGGGGAGTAGCGCGCGACACCGGGACTGACGCTTGGGCCAACGGCGGCCACCACGCCGGCGGTTTCATGCCCGTAGATACGCGGAGCCGGAAGCAGGTCGTAGGCGATTTTCTTTAGATCGGTATGGCAGATCCCGCAGGCTTCCACGCGAATGAGGATCTCGCCCGCTCCGATTGGGGGAACCGGCACGGATTCGACGTCCACGACGCTCGATCCTTTGTAGACGGCGGCGTGCATGGTCGCTGGAACGGCGAGGGGACTGGCCGCGCGCGCGGCGGCCTCCACATGGGTTCGAGCTTCGGGTTTTGTCGGCGCTTCAGAATTGGCAGTCGGCAAAGAACTCTCCTAACTTTTCCGCGGCGTGGCGGCAGTTCCGGTCCAGGCGAAGCAACTTGGGGATGGCGGAGAAGGGGCGGCGCATCGCCGCGAGCGCGATGCGGGAGCGCGAAAAACGGCCGGCCGCGTCGCGGTAGAGATTGAAGTCCAGCGGCAAATCCTCCGCCGCGGTGTCGGAAACCACCTTGATGCAGCGGAAGGGCACGCCCCATTCCCGGGCTTTGGCCGCGACGGCGGCCGATTCCATTTCGACGGCGGCCGCGCCGGTGCGCTCCCGCAAGAGGCGCTTTTCGACGGCTGTCACCGCGACGCGATCCAGGGATAGAATCTCGCCGCGCACGAAAGGGCGGGGAGACGCGACGACGTCGCCGGACACGACAATATCGCCGACTCCCAAGGCGGGGTCGAGCGCTCCGCAGAATCCGGTGCTCACGATGCCGTCCACTTTCCCTTGCTTCCGCAATACATGGTCTAATGCTTCTGCCGCCAGCCTGGGTCCGGGACCGTTGGCTAATAATACCCATTCACTCCGCTTCACGACGCGCGCGAACTCCCGCGACTCAGCCGCCAAGATCAACCAAGCCACTCAAAATACCTGGGTCCTGCGCGACATTCTACAACCGCTCCCTCACGGTCGCGGTTCAGAGGTAGTGCTTCCGAACCGCGCGCGTTAGCAAGCGGCATCCTATGCATCAAAATCAACAATACCCGTTGCCGCGGAACCATTCCACGGCCCGTTCCAGCGCCTTGCGAGCCGGCCCCGGCGCATAGCCCAGTTCCCGCGCAGCCTTGTCATGCCGCACCCACATCTTTTTGCGGGCCATGCGCACGCCGTCCAGAGGAGCCCGCGGCTCGCGGCCGGTAATGCCGGCCCATGCGGTCGAGATGGCGCCGGCGGCATACGCCACCGCGTAGGGGATGCGTATTTTCGGTGCCGGCCTCCCGGCGATCTCTCCCAGCGCTCCAAAGATCTGCTGGAGCGTGAGGTTTTCCGCTCCCAAAATATATCGTTCTCCAACGCGGCCGCGCTCGCACGCGGCCAAGTGTCCTTGCGCCACGTCGCGCACGTCCACCACATTCAAACCGGTGTCGAGATACGCGGGCATCTTCCCGCGCACAAAGTCGACCACGATCCTGCCCGTCGGCGTGGGCTTGAAATCGCGATCCCCCACCGGCGCCGTCGGGTTCACGATGACCACCGGGAACCCGCGTCCGGCGAACTCCAGCGCCACCCGCTCGGCCAAAAACTTGGACCGCTTGTAGGGCCCGGCCATTTGTTCGAGGCCCACGGGCGCGTCTTCGTCCCCCAGCGCATTCTCATCACCCCCAGCGGCTGCCGGCACGCCGATGCAGCCCACGGTGCTGGTGTAAACGAATCTTTCCACTCCCGCATCCCGCGCCGCCTCCAGCAGGCTGCGCGTCCCGTCCACGTTGGACCGGAACATTTCCCGCGGCTCCCGGGTCCACAGCCGATAATCCGCGGCGACATGGTAGACCACGCTGCACCCCTCGACCGCGCGCTGAAGTGACGCACTATCCCGTAAATCCCCGCTCACCGGCTCGACTTCGGCAAGTTCCCGAAGTCTGGCCGGGTCTCTTACCAGGGCGCGAACGCGCCCCGCCCGCTCGATCAATCCGCGCGCCACGTGCCAGCCGATGAAGCCGGTTGCGCCAGTGACGAGAATCGGCTTCACGGCTTAAGAACCAACCGCTCCCTATGGTCGCGGCTCAGAATCAGCCCAGCAGCCAGCTTAGCTGCTTGAACGGATCCGTCATCTTGGAATTGACCCCGTAGGCCGCCGACGGCTCATACCCGCAATGCACCATGCATTGATCGCAACGAGGATCGTTGCCCTCGCCGTAATTCTCCCAAGGCGTCTTGGTCATCAGGTCTTCAAAGGTTTCGTGGTGCGCGTCGGTGATGAGATAGCAGGGACCCTTCCAGCCCTTGACATTGTAAGTGGGCATGCCCCAGGCGGTACATGGCAACTCCCGCTCTCCCTTGAGGAACTCCATGTAGATGGGACTGGAGACCAGCGGGAAACGTTTGGACATCTTGTCGATGTCCTTGAACTTCTCGTGAACGTCCTCGCGGGTCATGAAGATTTCGCGGTCGTTCACGGCGGAATAGCCATAGGCCGGAGAAATCGAGTGCCCGTCCAGCTTGAACTGTTCCAGGTACTCGAACATCTGCCAGATTTCGTTCATGTCGGTTTCGCGATAGACGGTGGTGTTGGAGAACACCTTGAATCCACCGGCCTTGGCGGCCTGGATGCCTTCGATGGCGGCCTTGAAGACGCCCTCGCGCTCGACTGCCAGATCGTGATTCTTCTCCATGCCGTCCAGGTGGACGTTGAAGACCAGGCCGGGATGCGGCTTGAATTCCTTGAGCTTCCTGGCGAGAAACATCCCGTTGGTGCAGAACTGGATGTACTTGCCGCGCGCGAGGATGGCGGAAACCAGCGGGCCGATTTCCGGGTACAGCATCGGCTCGCCGCCGCAGATGGAGACCATGGGGGCGTCGCACTCATCCACCGCCTTGAGGCACTGTTCCAGCGAGAGGCGCTCGCGGATGCTGGATTCGTACTCGCGGATGCGGCCGCAGCCGGTGCAGGTGAGATTGCAGGCGTGCAGCGGCTCCAGCATCATCACCAGCGGGAAGCGCTTGTTGATCATGGGGTGCGGCTTACGCTCGCTTTGGACCGAAGGGATCTGCGAATGGACGATGCGGAAGGGATTGTTTTCATCGTGCCCGGAGGCCAGGTTCTTCTGCCACTCCGGACGGGGCCGCATCTTGTTTTTGGCGATATAGGTCGCCATCTCGGCCACCTGCGAAAAAGGAACTCTCATGTGCGCGAAACTCCTCTGGTTTCTGTAATTGGCCGCGCGGCAGAGCCTGACCCCGCGCGGGCTTTCCGGTAGGCGGCTAGCGCCAGCACCGGAAACGAATTTCGGTACAAGTGATACTTCAAGTAGAACACGCGCGGGAAGCCGGTGCCGGTGGAATGATCCTCATCCCAGCCGCCGTCGGCGCGCTGATGCTCGACCAGCCATTCCACACCCTTGTGGACGCTGCTGGAGGTGGTATCGCCCGAGGCCAGCAATCCCAGGACGCCCCAAGCGGTTTGCGACGGTGTGCTGGGGCCCGGCGTAAAGGTCTGGTTGTCGTAGCTGGCGCAGCTTTCGCCCCAGCCGCCGTCGGCGTTCTGAATCGAGCGTAGCCATTCGCCGGCGCGGAGAATGTACCATTCGCGGTCGCCTTCACCGGCGGAGCGCAGGCCGCGCAGAGCCAGGAAGGTGCCGTAGACGTAATCCACGCCCCAACGCCCGTACCAGCTTCCGTCGATTTCCTGAGTACGCTTGAGATATTCGACGGCGCGGCGCACTGCCGGGTCGCTGGGGCGGACGCCGCAGGCCATCAGGGCTTCGAGAACCCTTCCGGTGATATCCGGGCAGGTGGGATCGAGCATGGCGTTGTGATCGGCAAACGGAACGGCGCTGAGGAAATGCCAGTTGTTGTCGACGTCGAAGGCAGCCCAGCCGCCGTCGGAGCCCTGCATGGCCAGCAGCCAGTTCACGGCGCGGCGCACGCAGGCCTCCTGCCGGGCGGAGTTGCCACCGTGGGCGTGATTCAGGGCCAGCAGCACCTGAGCGGTATCGTCGATATCGGGATAGAACTCGTTGGCGAACTCGAAGTACCAGCCGGAGGGCTCGACGTTGGGCCGCTTGACCGACCAATCGCCCTTGCGGCGAATCTCCTTGCCCAGCAGCCAATCGGCAGTGCGTTCCATGGCCGCTGGAGTGGCTTCGCCGGATTCTCCCAGCGCGTAAGCCACGATCGCCGTGTCCCAAACCACGGAAAAGCAGGGCTGGAAAAAGAAGCCGCGCTCATCGTCGACCAGCAGATTCATGAACTGATCTTCGGCTTCCCTGCGATCCGGATGGTCCTTGGGATAGCCCAGCAGATCGAGCATCATGACCACGTACATCATGGACGGGTAGATGGCTCCCAGACCGCCGGAATAGCGCGCGTGGTCGAGCACCCATCGCTCAGCGCAGCGGATGGCCCGGGTGCGGATGGCGCGGGGACAAAAACGGTCCCACAGCCTCAGAATGCGGTCGGCTTTGAGGAAAAAGTTTCGCCAGCTAAAGAAACCTTCGTTGTTGGAAAACGTGAGCGGCACACCGGGAACGAACAACTCGTCGAGGGTGAATCCGGCGGGAACGGGGCGCTGGACGTTGGAGGAGCGCAGCACCGACAGCGGGATCACGATGGCTCTGGTCCAGGAGGACATCTCATAGATCAGATTGCCAAGGAGCATCATTTCGGGAGGAATCGACGGGGCGTGCTCCTTGGGGTACAGACCGAACAGGCTGAGATTGACCTTGACATAGCTATTGGCCGCCAGGAGCCCGCCCAGCGCCAGGATGCGCTCTCGTGCGCGGGCCAGATGGGGGTCGTCATAGGCCAGGCCGGAGAGCTTCAGCGCGGTGTAGGCTTTGATGGTGGCGCTGATTTCCGAAGGCCCGTGGGCATAAATATTAAACCCGCCATCGGGCAACTGGCGCGAGAGAATGGAGCGCGCGGCCTTGGCGATGCGGGCTTTGGCGGGCGGGTTCCAGATACCGTTTTGCGGGGGATTGAGCCACAGCTCCAGCAGTACGTAATCGGATTCGAGCGTCGTGTCGGCGGTCAGGTCGGCCCACCAATAGCCTTCCTGGGACTGCCTAGAGAGCAAGTGCGCCGCGGCCCGGCGCATGCTTTCCCTCGCCGAATCGAGCAGGGCTTCGCCGATTTGCAGACTAGGAGTCATAACCCGATTGCCGGCCTGATCTGCACGCGCGCCAGCTCAGCAGGCAGGTTGAAGCGCACGTCCTCCTCCTTGATTTCCATCTCCTCCAGATCGGAATAGCCGCGCTGGCGAAGCGATCCGATCAGGTCTTCCACCAGGTTCTCCGGCGCCGAGGCTCCGGCGGTCACGGCCACCGTTTCCACGCCGTCGAGCCACTGCGGCTGCACCTCGCCCAGGTCGTCGATGAGGTAAGCGGGGACGCCGATCTTCTGGCAGACTTCCACCAATCGCCTGGAATTCGAACTGTTTTGCGATCCCACCACAAGCAGCATCTGGCACAGCGGAACCACCGCTTTCACCGCCAATTGGCGGTTTTCGGTGGCGTAGCAGATATCCTGCGCCGCCGGCCCCTGAATCTTCGGAAACCTCTCTCTTAGACGCTGGACGATCTCACGGGTTTCATCCAGGCTGAGGGTGGTCTGGGTAATGAAGGAAATATGCTCGGGATCCTTGATGTTCAGCCGGTCCATATCCTCGGGGGAGGAGACCAGGATGGTGGATTCCGGAGCCTCGCCGAGAGTTCCGATCACTTCGTCATGGTCTTTATGGCCAATCAGAATGATGGTGTAGCCTTTGCGGGCGAACTTGACGGCTTCCAGGTGCACCTTGGTGACCAGCGGACAAGTGGCGTCAATGACTTTGAGACTACGGGCCTTGGCGTCGCTGCGCACCGAGGGGGCCACGCCATGGGCGCTGAAGATCACCCGCGCGCCGGTGGGAACTTCGTCGAGCTCCTCGATAAAAATCGCCCCCAGGCCGCGCAACTCATCCACGACGTGCCGGTTATGGACGATCTCCTTACGCACGTAAATGGGAGCGCCGTAGAGATTCAGGGCGATTTTCACCACGTCGATGGCGCGGACGACTCCGGCGCAAAACCCCCGTGGCCTCAACAGGATAATCTTCTTACCCGCAACAGACATAGATTACACGTATTATATCAGAGCCGTTAGGGCAAACAGGCCCCCCGCCACCAAACAACCCCAAGCAAACCAATCTCCGTGGCGGGTATAGAACGTAGTGCCTTGCAAGTACTGGAAGTGCATGTCGGCGGCGAGTTGCCGGTACGGCTGTAACCGCTCGGTAACGCGGCCGGCGGGGTCGATCATGGCGGTGATTCCGTCATTGGTGGAGCGCAGGACCCAGCGGCGGTTTTCGGCGGCGCGCATGCGCACCAACTCCAGATGCTGCTCCCGCGCCGCACTGTGGGCGAAATAGCCGTCGTTGGAGAGATTGATCAGCATCCCGGCGCCATCGCGGGCGGACTGGCGCACCAAGTCCGGGAATGCGGACTCGTAGCAGATGAACGCGCTCAGCCGGCGATCGCCGACAGGGAAAACCACGATCCGATCGCCGGGCACGAAATCGCTGGTCTCCTTGGTGATGCGGTTGACCCAGCCGAAGGGCGGAGGGACGTACTCGCCGAAGGGGACCAGCTTGATCTGATCGTAGCGGTCGACGATGACGCCCTCGGGATTCACCAGGAACGCCGAGTTGAGGGGCTCGCCGCGGGGAGTGGAGGCAACGGCGTTGAAGATCAGCGACGCGTGCGAGTCGCGGGCCACGCCGGCGACAAAGGCGCGGAACGAAGCAGTGAGATCGAAGGGAGCGGGCCACTCCGGCCAGACGATTAAAGGGACGCCGGATGTGTGCGAAAGAATCGCCATTTGCCGTTCCAGGTTTGCCAGGGATTCGGAGGTGAAATTGGCTTCGGTGTCGACATTGGGTTGAACCACGCGGATTGCCTCAGTGGCGGCAGCAGGGGGCGGCAGAGCCGGCAGCAGGGGCAAGCCCAGCAGAGGGATCACCCAGATCAGTTGGAGACGAGGACGGCGTAATGCGATCAGCGCGATGGCGCAGCCGAGCAGCGCAAACACGAACGACAGGCCGTAGACGCCGGTAAAGGGGGCGAGGCGCAGGGCCATGGGCATGTCGATGCCGGCGTTGCCCAGGTCGAGCCAGGCGAAACCGAAGGGACCGTGGGTTCGCTCAATCCCGGTCCACAGCGCTGCGACAGCCGGCAGGGCCCAACCCTTTGAGGAAATCGCCCGCACAACGGAGCCTGACTCGGCGGAATGCTTGCGGGTTCCTACCAGTATGGAGGGCCGAGCCTGCCCTGTGTGGGCTTTGCGCATCACAAGTCCGGCAAGGGTGGCGAAAAGCGCCATATGCAGGCCTTTGAGGAGGGCAAAGAGCACGAACGTCACCCAACTCAGCCAGCCGCCCAAACCGCCGTGAGATTCCAGCACGGCCTGGATCCAGTAACACACGCTGAACCAGAACACGATGCCGGACGCCCAGCCGTAGAGGAATCGCCGTTTCCAGGAGAGCTCCCGCGCGCAGGCAAGCAGAATCGGCGCCAGGGCCACGGGGGCGAGCCAAGTGACATTGAAGCGGGGGAAGATCAGAACCAGGAGGACCGCGGAGAGCAGCGATAGGGCGAGATTCACAAAGTTAACGCCTGCTCGCGGACCAGATCCGCCATATAGGAGCTGCGCACCAGGGGTCCGCTGAAGACCATCTTGAAGCCGAGCGACAAGCCGTAGCCGCGATAGGATTCAAAGCGCTCCGGTGTAATGTACTCGGCAACAGGGAGGTTGCGGCGGGCGGGCTGGAGATATTGACCTAGAGTAACCACGTCCACTTGGGCGTCGCGCAGATCGCGCAGAAGAAGTTCGACTTCGGCCGGCGTCTCACCCAGGCCGAGCATGGCGCCGGATTTGACGAGGGCCGCTCCCTCACGGTCGCGGTTCAGAATGGCAGGTCGGAGACCTGCCCCACCATTAGCGTCGCGGTTCAGAATGGCAGGTCGGAGACCTGCCCCACCATTAGCGTCGCGGTTCAGAATGGCAGGTCGGAGACCTGCCCCACGGCCTGCGAGTTCACTAGCAAAGCGCAAGACGGCGAGGGATTGCCGGTAATCGGCCTGAGGGCGAACAGTGCGGTACAAGCGCGGAACGGTCTCGAGGTTGTGGTTGAAGACGTCGGGTGAGGCATCGAGCACGCGAGCGACGGCGTCAAGGTCGCCACAAAAATCGGGCGTCAGCACTTCCACGCGAGCTTCGGGGAGGGCTCGACGAACCTCCCGAACGGTTTGGGCGAAGTGCTGCGATCCGCCGTCGGGAAGATCGTCGCGATTCACGCTGGTGATGACGACGTAGCGCAGGCGCATCGCCTGGGCCATGCGAGCGACATGGGCGGGCTCCTCGGGATCGAGCGGCCCGGGACGACGGCTCTTGGGCACCGAACAGAATCCGCACCCGCGGGTGCACAGATTGCCCAGGATCATGAATGTCGCCGCGCCGCGGTGGAAGCATTCGTGGAGGTTGGGGCAGCGCGCGGATTCGCACACGGTATGGAGGCGCAGGCGGCGGAGCTCGCTCTTCAGGTCGTGGACGGATGCGAAATGGCCGCCGCTTTTTCTCAGCCAAGGCGGGAGGCGCGGGCCGGGAGGGGACACATTTATCAAACTCTCCGGGTGAATCAAGCTTTCAGGCTGAATCGGGCCGGGCATGCCTTAGAACGTTTTTCGGATGGCGTTGTTTCCCGGAAAACCCTTGCTCTGAAGGTCGGCCTTAATCTTATTCAGGTCTCCCGGAGCCAGCGGCCCCACCAGCACGCGAAACGTACCCGGTTTCTCGGGGACCTCGGCATCGAGCGAGGGAAAACCATTCTTGCGGAGCACTTCCACGGTGCCATCGGCATCGTGCTTGGTGGTGGCGACCAGTTGCAAATAGGTCTGTCCGGCGACGGGCGCATTGCTTTGAGCCGGATTGACGGGCGTCACGGGACGGAGCTTTTCCGCCTTGGCGGCGTCGCGCTTCGGCACAGCCGGCTCAGACCTGGAAGTCGACGGTTTGATAGGCTCGGATTTGACCGTCTCGGGTTTGGGAGACTCGGTCTTGGGAAGCTCGGGTTTGGTTTCAACCGGCTTTTGTGCCGCCGCCTCCGCGGGCTTAGAAGCGTCCGGCGACGGAGGAGCGGGCGAATCCACCACCAGCGGTTTGCCGTCGGTCCTTCGGGCGGTGGAAGGTTCGGCATTGGTCAGCGGCGCGGAGTTGCGGCCGACGACGTAGCCCATAACGAAAAACACGCCGAGCAGCACGACCACAACAAAGAACATGCCCAGTAACTGCTTGTTCCCTAGTATTAACTCAAATTCCCCGTCTTCGTTCTTGGCCACTTATCGATCCTTGGAGGCGTCCGGCGCGGGGCCGGCGAGTTTGTCGAGCAATCTTCCTACTGACGAGAGTATATCCATCGGAAGCGGGAACACAACTGTGGTGTTCTTTTCCGAGCCGATTTCGACCAGCGTTTGCAGATAGCGCAACTGGATGGCGACGGGCTGGCGAGCCATGGTCTCCGCGGCGCGCGCCAGGTTTTGCGCGGCCTCGGCTTCGCCCTCCGCGTGAATGATTTTGGCGCGCCGCTCGCGCTCGGCTTCGGCCTGACGGGCAATGGCGCGGATCATTTGATCGGGGAGGTCCACCTGCTTGACCTCGACCATGGATACTTTCACGCCCCAGGGTCCGGTGTGCTCATCGAGAGCGGTCTGAAGCTTCATGTTGAGTTTTTCACGCTGGCTGAGCAGCTCATCCAGCTCCACTTCGCCGAGCACGCTGCGCAGCGTGGTCTGGGCCAGTTGCGAGGTGGCGTATAAATAATTGGCGACCTCAATGATGGCTTTGGTCGGGTCGACAATGCGGAAATAAATCACGGCGTTGACCTTGACCGTCACGTTGTCGCGGGTCACGACGTCTTGCGCAGGCACCTCCATGGCTTCGACGCGCAGGGACACGCGCGCCATGCGATCGATGGGGACGAACACCAGGATCACGCCGGGACCCTTGGGCTCGGGGCGCACGCGACCGAGGCGGAAGATGACGGCCCGCTCGTACTCCGCCAGAATTTTGATGCTCGACAGCAGGTAGATCACGATCACAACGATGGGAACCAGCGACAGATCCATGAAATCCTCCTTGACTACAATACCGAAGTTGGATCGTTTATAGGAGGCACGCCAGTAAGGCGGCAAACGCGAGCACGCTGACGGCGGCGGAACGATACAGCGTCCGCGGAACGAAGCGGAAGTCGACGGTGTGCGTTCCGGCGGGGATGCTGACGCCTCGGAAGGCCGCGTCGGTGGGATAGAGGCGCGCGGGGATTCCGTCGATGCTCGCTTCCCATCCCGGATAGTAGGACTCGGTGGCGACCAGGAAGGCGGGGGCGGAGGCGACGGTCTCCAGGCGGATGGCAGAAGGAGCGTAGGAGATAACGCGGACGGCGGCCGGCGCGGGCGTTTCAAATCGCTCGCCGGGGGCTTCGACGACAGCGTCTTCGGAGGGACGAAAATCCGGCGATTGCACGATCGCGGCAGCCTGCGCCAGAGTCTCGACGGGCCGCACATGCTTCACAAAGAAGAAGCGCTCCAGGACGCCGGTGTTCTCGTAGATCCTGTAGCCGCCGGTTTGGGCGGCCAGCCGCAATCCCGGCTCGTCGAGGCCGGTGACCGATAGCAACGCGCGGACGTTCATCAGACTGAGCATGGGCGAGCGGGGATTCTCGACCTGATAACAGGCGCCCCAGCGCGGCCCGGAAGCGAAGGCGAGGCGCGCGTCGATGGTGCGCTCCGGCGCGAGTGGATCGCATCCGTTGGCGGTAGGAATGCCGATGACCGGGGCGGAGCTCGACCAGAGGAACGAGACTCCGGGGCGGGCGTCGTAACGGTAGGGCGGGGCGTGTGATGAAATCGGGTGGCCGGTGATTTCGCGCAGCCGCGCGAGGATTTCGGGATTTCCGTCCACGGAATCGTGCGTGATGCCGGGATCGAGTTTCGTCGAGCTCTGATTCATCGGGCGGCCGGAACTGACGAAGATCAGATCGCAGACGATGACGATGCCGGCGGCGATCTGGAGACGCGAGCTCGGAAGAAGCCGCTCCGCTCCGAGAGCCGCGAGAACGGCGAGAGACAGCGAGAAAACGCAGAACAGAAACTCGGGATGAATGCCGATGCGGAGCTGGACCGGCAAGGCCAGAAGAGCCGCGCGTCCGAGCGCCGTCTGGTCGCCGAGCATCGCAAACGTGAAGATGGCGAAGAGCGCCGCAAACACGCGCGCCCAGGGTCCCGGCTTCCAGAAGATTGGGCTCATCAAGATCGAACCGAGGGCCAGCGCGAGGCCGAGGAGGCTCGAGTAGAGGTACAGGAACGTCAGGTCGGTGGGCCCGTGAAATTTCGCAAGATCGAAGACGTTCCAGTAGTTCGGCATGATGAGCGAGAGCAGAGCGCCGGGCGGGATTCCGCCGCCGGTTCCCAGCCATTCGGAGCGATACTTGGCCACGCTGTTTTGGGTGAGCTCCGCGGTGGAGAGAAATTGAACGGCGGCGAGAAGCAGGGCCCAGAGCGAGGCCAGAAGGGTGAGGGCGGGGACGCACCAACTGGCAGGTCGTAGACCTGCCCCACTTAGCGCCAGAAGGATGGCGAGGCAGAGCGCGGAGCTGAAGGCGGCGACGGCTACTTGCGGAAGTCCCGCGAAGACGGTCATCGCCAGGGACAGGGCCAGGGCGGCGAGCCACCTGCGCTTGAACGTTCGGAGCTGCAAGACGCAAAGCCAGATTAGAGGCAGCCAGACTGCGCCTTGCATCGCGCCCATGTGTTCGGCTTGCGCCGCGAAAAAGCAGCCCAGCTCATAGACCAACGCGCCGATCCAGGCGGCCGCGGGCCGGACGTCCAGTTTCCGCATCAGCTCGAATGCACAGAGGCCGGCAAAGGCGATCTGAAGCACGACGGAGATGGCCAGGAGCTTGGGGAGCAGGGCGTCGCCAAGAAGGGCTCCGGCCGCCGTTGCCCCGAGCACAGGAGGATAGAAGAGAGCCGCCTGGATGTTCGCGAAGATCGGCATGCCGCAGTAGGTATAAGGATCCCAGAGCGGAAATTCTCCATGCCGGAAAGAGTTGGCGATGAGCGTCGCCAGGGGGACGTGGACAGCCCGAAAATCCCAGGGGAAGATGAAATCGGGATTGAACAATACACGCCAGTGAAACAGCGCGACAGCGGCGACGAGAGCGAGACGATACGAGGCCAGAGATGTCCAGCGCCTGGGCATCAGCCCACGAGCTGTCTGGCGCGATGCTCGCGGTAGGCCGCGCGGGCGGCCCGGATCTGTTGCACGTGGTTCTCCACATGTTCGGCATTGTGCCGCAGCAGATCGAGCAGCGAGGTTATGCCGCGCTCGACGTGCATGCCGGTGCGCGCGAGAGCCGCTTCGGGCAGGTCCTTCACCAGCTCGTAATTATCGGTGCGCAGGCGGCGGAAGGTTTCGAGAGCCTGGGAGATTTTGCGGCGGCCGTAATCGAGGTTGCGGGCCCAGGCTTCCTGATCGTAGGCGCCCAGAGTGGGGTTGTCTTCGGCGGCGATCAGCCGGAGACGCATGGTGGTGACGGCTTCGGAGTCGGCCAGATGACACACAATCTGACGCACGCTCCACTTGTCGTCGGAGGGCTTGTAGTCCAGCTCCGTGCCGGCCGCGCCGGTGGTGACCACGGCGAGCAACTCCGCGCCGCGGCGAAATCGTTCCAATATGTCTGCGGATTCGCTCACTGTGGAACCATTATAATGATTGCAGCCCCTGAGAAAACGGCAGGGAGCAAACGATGAAGACACGAATTCTTTTATTAACGATCGTAGTGGTGAGCGTAGGCGTATCCCAGACGCGCCAGGTGTATGAACGTCCGGTGCGCCAGGCGGTGCGCGGGGTTCACGGCGCGGTGGCGGCGGGAAGCGAGTACGCCACCGAAGCGGGCATGCGCACGTACTATCGCGGCGGAAACGCGGTAGACGTGGGCGTCGCGACCATGTTCGCGGCCTCGGTGACGGAGCTTTCGCACTTCGGCCTGGGCGGCGAGGCGCCGATTCTGATCCGCACCAAGGACGGAAGGGTGCATGCGATTGCGGGCGTCGGAACGATGCCCAAGCTGGCCACGGCGGAGATGTTCCGCAAGCGCCCGTTGCAGAACGGCGAGGTGGAGGTTCGCGGCAAGAACGGCGAGACCGGGCTCAAAGGCATCATTCCGGTGGCCGGACTGATGCCGGCGCTGGTTCCAAGCATGGTGGACGCGGGCCTGCTGGCGCTGCGCGAATACGGAACCAAATCCTTCCAGGAGATCATCGCGCCCGCGATCGAGGACGCCGACGGCTACGCCATCGATGAGATGCGCGCACAATCCATCGCCGCCAGCCGCGAGTTCTTCGATCTGTGGCCGACCTCGAAGGCGCACTTCATGCCCAACGGCAAGGCTCCGCAGGTGGGCGAAATTTTCCGCCAGCCGGATACGGCTCGCACGCTGCGGGCTATGGCGGAGGTGGAGAAAAAGGCGCTGGCGGGCGGGGCGACGCGCGCGGCCGCCATCGACGCGGTGCGGGATTATTTTTACCGCGGCCCGATCGCGCACAAGATCGACGCGTTCAGCAAAGCCAACAACGGACTGCTGCGCTACGAGGACATGGCCGCGTTCAAGCTCCAGGTGGAGGAGCCGGTTTCGACCACCTATCGCGGCTACCGGGTGTACAAGCCGGGGTTCTGGAGCCAGGGTCCGACGATGCTGGAGCTGCTGAACATCATGGAAGGGTTTGACCACACCCAGGTCAATTCCGCCGAATACATTCATCGGGCCGTAGAGGCGATGAAGCTGGCCTACGCGGATCGGGATACCTACTTCGGCGATCCCAAGTTCAACCACATTCCCACCGACGTGCTGCTTTCGAAGGAGTACGCGGCGGAGCGCCGCAAGCAGATCGGCGCGCGGGCGTCGATGGAATTTTTGCCCGGCGCGATCCATGGAAAAATCGGCCAGCACCCGGCGCAAGTGGATATGGCGCACGTGCACATCGACGACGCTTTGATCGCTAAAGACACCACCTGCGTGGACGCCATCGACGCGGACGGGATGGTCTTTTCGGCGACTCCGTCGGGCGCGTGGATGCCCAGCGTGATCGCGGGCGATACGGGCATTCCCCTGACCCAGCGCGCCCAGCAGTTCGTGCTGGTGCCGGGGAATCCGAATGAGCTGGCGGGCGGCAAGCGGCCGCGCGTGACACTGAGCCCGACCATCGTAACGCGGGTTTCCGACGGCAAGCCGGTGATGGCGCTGTCCACTCCCGGCGGCGACGACCAGGAGCAAGCGCTCACGCAAATTATGTTGAACGCACTGGAATTCGGCATGAACGCGCAGAACGCGGTGGAAGCGCCGCGGTTCCAGACTCGGCACCTGGTGTCGAGCTTCGACAATCACGCCTGGAATATCGGCGACCTGATGCTGGACGAACGCATTCCGCAATCGGTAGCGCAGGAGCTGCTGCTGCGCGGGCACAGGGTGAACATCATGTCGCGCTACAACAACGGCGCGGCTCCGGTGGCCATCAAATTTCTACCCGGCGGCGTGATCGAGGCCGGCGCGGACCCGTTCTACAACCGCTCGGCCCACGCGTATTAGATGACGCTGCCAGGCGCGTCGGCATGAGTGCCGACGCGGCACGCTGAAGCGTGCGCCACGACGAGCACTAGATGACGCTGCCGCTGTTTGATCCACCGCCGGACGAGGGCGGATTTGATCGCAACGCTCTGGCTTCACGGCTGCGGACGCTGGCCCAGGAAGGCATTTGGATCGGGACCAGCTCCTGGAAGTACGAAGGCTGGCTGGGCCAGATTTACACGCGCGAACTGTATTCCACGCGGGGCCGATTTTCGCAAAAGAAGTTTGAGTCGGAGTGCCTGGCGGAATACGCACAAACGTTCCCCATCGTTTGCGGCGACTTCTCCTTCTACCAATTCCCGACGCCGCAATACTGGCAGAGGCTGTTCGGGTCCGCGCCGGAGCGGCTGCACTTCGCGCTCAAGGTTCCCGAAGAGGTGACCGCGGAGGTCTTCCCCAAGCACGCGCGCTACGGACCTCGCGCGGGGATTCGCAACGAATCGTATCTGAACGCGGATGCGCTGGCGGCGATGTTTCTTGAACCGTTGCGAGCGTACGGATCGCGCGTGGCGGTGTTGCTCTTCGAATTCGGGGCGCGCGGAGCAGGCACTAGAGAATTCGTCGACGCACTCGATCCATTTCTTGGCCGCCTGCCGGAAGGATTCCGCTACGCCGTGGAAGTACGCAATCGCGAGTATCTCCAGCCGCGTTATTTCGATTGCCTGCGCGCCCGAGGCGTCGCGCACGTCTTGAACGGCTGGACGCGCATGCCTCCTCTCATCGAACAGGCGAAGCTTCCCACGCCCGCCGGCTTCTCCGTGGTGCGCGCGCTGCTTCGGCCGGGCCGGGCCTATGAAGATGCGGTGGCGCGGTTCCAGCCCTATAACAAAATCGGCGAAGAAAACCCGGAGGCGCGCAATGCGCTGCGAGAGTGGATCCGGCGCATGCGCGAGGAGCGGCGCGCGTCCTACATTTTCGTCAACAATCGCCTGGAGGGGAATGCTCCTGAAACCATCCGCGCAGTGACGGAAGGATGAAGCTCCCTATTGACGATTTGTTGCCGCGGATCGTCGCGGAGTCAGGGCGCACGCCGAACCTCGTGATCGAAGCGCCGCCCGGGGCGGGGAAGACCACGCGAGTGCCTCCCGCGCTTTTGCCGCATGTGCGCGGCGAGATCCTGGTGCTGGAGCCTCGAAGGCTGGCGGCAAGAATGGCCGCGCGGCGCGTGGCCGGCGAATTGGGCGAGAACCTCGGCGAAACCGTGGGCTACCAGGTGCGCTTCGAGGATATCGGAGGGCCGCGCACGAGGCTCCGCTTCCTGACCGAGGGCGTGCTGACGCGCCGCCTGCTTTCCGATCCCATGCTGCACGGGGCCGGCGCGGTGATCCTGGATGAGTTTCACGAGAGGCATCTGGATACCGACCTGGCTGTGGCTCTGCTCAAGAAACTCCAGTCCACTCGAAGGCCGGATCTGAAATTGATCGTAATGTCGGCGACGCTCGATGCCGGGCCGGTGGCTCGGTTTCTGGGAGAGTGTCCAGTGCTGCGCTCGGAGGGCAAGCTGTACGAGTTGGCGATCGAGTACACGCCGCACTCCGCGGCTCCGCTCGAAGAGCAGGTGGCGGCAGCGCTGGAGCGCTTACTGGCTGGCGGACTGACCGGCGATGTGCTTGTGTTTCTTCCAGGAGCCGCGGAGATTCATCGCGCAAGCCGCGCCGTCGCCGCCATCGCGGAGCGCGCGAAGCTGCTGGTGCTGCCTCTGCACGGCGACCTCTCGCCGGCGGAGCAGGATCGAGCGATCTTACCCATTAGCGCCCCAGCGAAACAACGCAAGGTGATTCTTTCGACCAACGTCGCGGAGAGCTCGGTGACCATCGAGGGTGTCACGGCAGTGATCGATAGCGGGCTGGCTCGCGTAGCGGCGGATTCGCCGTGGACCGGGATTCCGTCGCTGCACGTGCAGCGCGTCAGCCAGGCGTCGGCAACGCAGCGCGCCGGACGCGCGGGACGCACGGCTCCCGGCCGCGTGATCCGGCTTTATACCGCGGAGGATTTTCATCGGCGGCCGCGCGCGGATACGCCGGAGATTCTAAGGCGGGAGCTGTCGCAGGTCGCGCTGCAATTGCGTGCGATGAAGATCGAGGAAGTCGCCTGGCTCGATCCGCCGCCGGAAGCGGCGATGGCCGCGGCCATCGCGCTGCTGGACCGGTTGGAAGTCACGCCTGGGGTTATCAATGAGCTGGCGGATCTGCCGCTTCCCCCGCGGCTGGCCAAGCTGCTCACGGAAGCGGCGCGTCGTGGAGTTCCGGGCAAAGGATGCGCAGCGGCGGCAGTGCTCAGCACCGGCGAGCGAGGGGCGTCTGAACGGCAGGCCGACCTGCTAGCTCTGATCGAATCGGAATGGCAGCCGCAAACGCGCCGTGTGTTCGACCAGTTGCGGCGGCGTTTCCCGGCTCGAGATCGGAGCACGGGCGATTCCGCACTGCTGCAATCGGTTCTGGCGGCGTTTCCGGATCGCGTTGCGCGGCATCGGCGCGACGGCGAGCTGCTGCTGTCGACAGGCGACTCGGCGCGTCTGCCGGATTGCCGCTATGAGTTCTTGGTCGCGATCGATGTCGAAGAACGACGCGACCGAGGCTTGCCGCTGGTGCGACTGGCCGCGCTGGTCGAGCCGGAATGGCTGCTAGGGCGGGCGACAGAACGCGTGTCGCTCGAGTGGAATCGCACGGCGGAGCGGGTGGAGCAATCGACAGCGCTGCTCTACGACCAGTTGGTCCTCGAAGAAACCCGAGAGCCCGCGCCGGATTCCGATGAGACCATGAACCTGCTGGCAGAGAAAGCGCTAGAAGCGCACATCGCCCGCTTCGCGGATCGCGCCGAGCTGGAGCAACTGGCGGCCCGGGCGGCGTTCGCCGGAGGAGCCATCGACGTCGAGGCGGGGCTGCGGGCGCTGTGCCGCGGGCGTTCGAGCTTTGCCGAGCTCGCCGGCGCGCGCCTTCTGGACGCGCTGCGGCCCCCGAGTCTGGATCGGTTGGCTCCGGAACGGATTACGCTGCCGGGCGGGCGGCAGGTGAAGGTGCATTACGAAGCGGGAAAGCCTCCGTGGATCGAATCGCGGCTTCAGGATTTCTTCGGCGTCCGGGAGACGCCGCGCATCGGCGCCACGCCGGTAGTCGTGCATCTGCTTGCGCCGAACCGGCATCCCGTGCAGGTCACCAGCGATTTGGCGGGATTCTGGACCCGGCTCTATCCGCAGGTCCGGCGCGAGCTCTCGCGCCGCTATCCCAAGCACAAGTGGCCGGCTGATCCAAATCAATACGATCCAAATCTATAAAAGTCCAATTTTTATTTAAGGCGCGGTCTATAATCGAGGGATTGTGCCCACTGGCCTCCTGCTGACCGACACCGCGGCGCACTTGGCCGCGGCACTGCTTGTCGGGACCATTGTGGGAGCCCAACGCGAGGCCGTGCCGGGCGACCATCCGGGCTTGCGCGATTTTCTGTTGATGGCGCTGGCCGGAGGCGTGTGCGGGCTGCTGGGCAATGTGTATCTGGACGCGGCCGGGCTGATCTCCATCGCCGGACTGCTGACGGTGTTCCATTACGAAGAACGGGAAAAACGCGCGGGGATCACAACGGAGCTGGCGGGAATCGCGACCTTCGTGCTGGCTCTGCTGGCGGGCTCGGCGCAGATTCGCCTGGGCGAACCGGTGGCGCTGGCGACCGCGATTCTGATGGCGGCGTTCCTCGAAGCCAAGCAGCGTCTCCAGCATTTGCTGCGCGAGACCATCACGGCGCCGGAATTCAACGCCACGCTGGCTTTTGTCACGGTCGTACTGGTGATTTATCCGCTGTTGCCGGAGGGCGCGTTTGGCCCGTATCTTTTCTTTTCGCCGCGGCAGGTGTGGATGTTCGTCATCCTGATTTCGTCGATATCCTACGTCGGCTACTTTTTGGAAAAATTCCTAGGTGAAGAAAAGGGCCTGGTGTATACGGCCATTCTGGGCGGCCTGGCTTCCACTACGGCGGTGACGTTGCACCTGGCGCATTTGAGCAAGGAACGGCCTGGGGTAATGCTGGGATTGATGCGCGGATTCCTGATCGCCAGCACGGTGCAATTTCCGCGCACGTTTCTGATCGTGGTATTGGTGAACCGGGATTTGGCGATGGCTTTGGCCTGGCCTCTAGCGCTGATGACGACGGCTGGAATCGCGATGGCGCTGGTGGTGGGGCGGATCGCGAAACGCTCGCAGCATCCGCAGGCAGCCGAAGCGCGCGTACAGCATGACAATCCATTTCGCATTCAGCCCGCGTTGCAGTTTGGAGCATTGTTCACCTTAGTGGTCTTTGTGAGTAAGGCCGCGGCGGCGCGCGCGGGCGAGCAAGCCTTTATCGGAACCAGTCTGTTGGGCGGACTAGTGGACGTAGCGACGGTTATAGCGCCGGCGTCAGACCTGCTGGCTGGGGGAAAGATCGCCGTGAGTGCCGCCGCGATTGCCGTTTTGTTGGCTCTCGCGTCCAATGCGGTGTTGAAGGCAGTGCTCGCCGCTATCGCCGGGACGCGGGCGTTCGTGCTCTGGGTTACCGTGACGTATCTGGTGTGGACCGCGGCTGCGTTTGCGGGATTGTTGATCCGTTAAACAAGAGGCGGCCATCTTGCAACAATGGCCAGAGCGTCCTCCAGAGATGCGCCGGCGCGGAAGAGCGTTTCCTCCTGGCCCGGCGCGGCCACCAGTTGCAGACCGATGGGCAACCCCGAGCCCGAGAATCCGCACGGCATCGCCAGCGCCGGCCATCCGAGGACGTTGAACGGCCGCACCAGACGCGTGCTGCCGGCACGCACGTCTTCCTCTATTCCGCCGACGCGGATGACCGCGTCTCCGATCCGGGGAGCCGTGGTGGGAGTGGCGGGGGCGAGCAGGCAGTCGATCCGGGTCCACAGCTTCGCGAGCCGTTTCGACAGCACGCGCCGTTGCCGTTGCGCGTCGAGATACTCGGTGGCGGGAATCAGGCAGCCGCGCTCGAGCGCGGCCAGCACGTCGTCCCCGAAATCGGACGGCCGGTCAAGATAGCGCTTCCAGATGCTGGAGGCTTCGGCGGAAAGCACCAGCCGGCCGATGGAATTCAAAGCCTCCATATCGGCAAGCTGCACCTCCATCACGCGAGCGCCCAGTCCGGCCATGGTCTGCACCGCGTGCCGGATCGAGCTGGTGATCTCCGGAGCCAAGGTATCGAAAAAGAAATTCGCGGGAACGCCGACCCGCAGGCTCTTTATATTAACGTCCAGGCCGGCGACGCCGGCTCGGGTAGCGGGAAGAGGCGGCTGAGGCGCCGCCATCGCGCGAAAGCACGCCGCCACATCGCGCACGGTGCGTGCGATGGGGCCCACGTGGTCCAGAGTCAAGCCCAGAGGCAGCACGCCGCGGCGGCTCAATCGGCCGTAGGTGGGCTTCAACCCGACTACGCCGCAAAAGGAAGCCGGAACGCGAATCGAGCCTCCCGTGTCGGTCCCGCTGGCGGCGAAGACCATCCCGGCGGCGACGGCGGCAGCCGAGCCTCCGCTCGATCCGCCGGGGATGCGCTCCAAGATCCACGGATTATGCACCGCGCCGAAGTGGGGATTGTTGGAGGTGATTCCGTAACACAGCTCGTGCAAATTGGTCTTGCCGAGCATAACGGCGCCCGCCCGATCGAGCTGCGCCACCATTTCAGCGTCATGATCGGGCACCCGGCAGGCGAGGATCTTCGACCCGCCCGTGGTGCGAACGCCCTTGGTGGAAAAGCAATCCTTGTGGGCGATGGGAATGCCGTGCAAGGGACCGCGATCGACGCCGCCTGCCAGCTCCAGATCGAGCGCCTGGGCGCGGGCCCGCGCCGCATGCTCAGTCACGGTTAAGAAAGCATTGAGAGCCGGATTCAGGCGGGCGATTCGCTCCAGCGCGTCGTCGGTCAATTCGGCGCAGGAGAGCTTGCGTATTCTGAGGGCGCGGCCGGCTTCGAGCAGGGTCAATGGTTCAATATACAATTGAAGTGATGCCGGCCGCAGGAAAGAGGTAAGTCTATGCGCGCATATGGAGTGGTTCTGGTAAGTTTGGCGTTGTTTGGTGCAGGCGTGGCGCGGGCGGTGGATTCGCAGGATCTGCCCTCGGACCGCATCGAGGAAATCATTCAGAAGTTCGCGGCCAAGGAAGCCGAGTTTGCCAAGGCGCGCGAACTCTACACCTACCGCCAGTCCGCCCGCATCCAAACGCTGGATGACGGAGGCAAGTGGGAAACGGACTCCGACATCGTGTTCGACAGCGAGGGCAAACGCACCGAACACGTTGTCCGTTCGCCAGTCTCTACGCTGGAACTGGTGACGTTAACACCCGAGGATATGGAAGATCTGCGCAGCACGCAGCCTTTCGTCCTGACCACCGTCGACCTGCCGAAATACTTCGTCCGCTACCTGGGCAAGCAGGCGGTGGACGAAATCACCTGTTACGTCTTCGCCGTGAAACCGAAGAAGCCGGAGCCGGGGCAGCGCTACTTCGAAGGCGAGGTTTGGGTGGACGACCGCGATTTGCAGATCGTCAAATCCTACGGGCGCGGCGTGGGGGCGAATAAGAAGAAGGGCAAAGAAGATTACCCCAAGTTCGAGACCTATCGCGAGCAGATCGACGGCAAGTACTGGTTCCCGACCTACACCACCGCCAATTCCACGCTGCACTTCAAGGAGAACGATGTCCGCCTGAGGGAAACCGTCCGCTACGAGAACTATAAGCAGTTTAAGGCTCAATCTACCATTACTTTCGAGCCGGACGACGACAAGAACCAGCCCAAAGCCGGGGCTCCCGCCAGAAAGCCGTAGGCTGTCTCGGCGAAACACCCTAAACTCCACCTCCGACTCCGCCGATAACCTATACGAGCAGGCTATGACGGTCAGTGTGTCGTCCCATGATGAGATCGAGCAAATAAAAGGCACCTTCCTGGCCAGCCTGAATCACGAGATCCGGACGCCCCTGTCCGGCATCATGGGGATGGCGGATTTGCTGCTTGAAACCAGTCTGGACGACGAGCAGCGCGAGTATGTAACCGCCGCGAGGATGTGCGCGGAAAACCTCTTCGAAATTCTGAACGCCACGCTGGAATACACGGCGCTGGAGGCCGGACAAATTACTTTGGACGACAGCGAATTCAGCTTGCGGGAGATGCTGAATGCGGCTCTGGCGCAACATCTAGCGAAGGCCCTGACGAAGAATCTCCCTTTGTTGCTCCTGTTCGACCCCAGATTGCCGGAGACGATGCTGGGAGATGCGCCGCGGCTCCGGGAACTGCTCGGTCATCTGATCGCCAACGCGATCAAATTCACGCACACGGGCAAAGTGGAAGTTCGGGTCCGGCCCGAGGGCGATCCCCACAAGGGCTGGCTGGTGATGGAAGTGCGCGACACCGGAATCGGCATCTCACCCGACAAGATCGAGTTGATTTTTCAGTCCTTTCAACAGGGTCAAGGCGGACTAACGCGCGGCTATCCGGGGTTGGGGCTGGGGTTGGCGCTGGCGCGCAAGCTGGCGACGATAATGGGCGGCGAAATCACCGTGGAAAGCCAGCCGGGCGTCGGCTCATCCTTCACCGCCCGGTTGCCGCTGCGTCCGGCGGCTGCGGACCGGGGAGGCCACGGCGCCTTGGCTCCGGGAGCGTCCGGGCCGAAGATTTTGGCGGTGGACGATAATCTGGTGGGTCTGACGGTATTGCGCCACGCGCTCCAGCGCAACGGCATGCAAGTGGATTGCGCGGCCAACGGTCCGGAAGCGCTCGAGGCCGCCTCGCGCAGCCACTACGATCTGGTGCTGATGGATCTGCAAATGCCCCAGATGGACGGCCTGACGGCGGCCGTCGAGCTGCGCAAGCTGGCGGGTTACGAGGATGTTCCGATTCTCGCTCTGACCGCGAATTTCTCCGACGAGGTCCGCGAACAATGCCGGGCGCACGGCATGCAGGCCTATTTGTCCAAACCGGTGGAGGCAAACGAACTCCTCGCGGCGGTCTCGCGGCACCTCAAGCACTGAGAAGAACTCGGCGCACCATCCCAGTGTGCCTGTAGCCTGCTACGCTTGAATTTCAAACATGGCTGATAAGAAGCTGCAAGTCATCCCCCTCGGCGGCTTGGGCGAGTTCGGGATGAACTCAATGGCCCTGCGCTATGGGGACGACATCATTGTCATCGACGCTGGGATGATGTTCCCGGACGCCGAGCTGATGGGCGTGGACATCGTCACACCCGACTTCGCTTATCTCGAGCAGAACGCCGAGCATGTCCGCGGACTGGTCCTGACGCATGGCCACGAGGATCACATTGGGGGCATTCCGTTTCTGCTGGCGCAGCTCTCCATTCCGGTTTACGGCACCGCCTTCACACTGGCCCTGGTGGAACGGCGCCTGGAAGAGCACGAAATGCTGGATGAGGCGGACCTGAAGACCGTCAAGCCCGGCGACCGCCTGGAGCTGGGCCCGTTTTCGATCGAGTTCATTCACGTCACCCACTCCATCGTGAGCTCGGTGGCGCTGGCTATCACGACGCCTTTGGGCGTCATCATTCACACCGGCGATTTCAAAGTCGATCCCACGCCCACCGATAACAACCTCTTCGACCTGCACACCCTGGCGGCCTATGGCAAACGCGGCGTGCTTCTGCTGCTGTCCGATTCGACCAACGTGGACCGTCCCGGTTACACCGAAAGCGAACGGGCGGTGGGGCCGCGCTTGGAAGACCTGTTCGTCCGCGCTCCACGCCGCATCGTCATCACCTGCTTCAGCTCCTCGATCCACCGCTTGCAGCAGATTCTGGATTTGGCTTCGGAATACGGGCGCAAAGTGGTGTTTCTGGGACGCAGCATGAATAACGTCACCGAGATCGCCCACGACCTGGGTCTGCTCAGCATCCCCAACGGCGTATTGTTGCGCCCTCAGGATGCGATGCAGATCGCGCCCAGCAAGATGGTCGCGATCGTCTCCGGAACGCAGGGCGAGCCGATGTCGGCCATGTCGCGCGTGGCCGTGGACAATCACAAGCATCTCTCGATTGAGCCCGGCGATGTCGTGGCGCTCAGCGCGCGCATCATTCCCGGCAACGAAAAAGCGATTTACCGCATGATCAACCACGTGTCGCGGCGCGGCGCCGACGTGGTCTACGGCAGCATGAATCCTCCCATCCACGTCTCCGGCCACGGCAGCGCGGAGGAGCTTCGCCTGGTGCTGAATCTGGTTCGTCCGCGCTACTTCGTGCCGCTCCACGGCGAGTACCGGCAAATGGCCACGCACGCGAAACTGGCGCGGCACCTGAGCCACCTGGGTCTCAAAGAGACGTTCATCCTGGAATCCGGCGATACGCTGGAGATCGACTCGGACGGCGCTCGCCGGGGCGATTCCGTTCCGGTGGGGCGCGTGTGCATCGATTCCGGCACTCTGGACGAGGTGGTGGGAGACTTCGTCATCCGCGACCGCCGCCACCTGTCCGAAGACGGTTTCGTGCTGCCGATCGTCGCCATCAGCAAGCAGACCGGGCGCACCGAAGGCTTGCCGGAGATCGTCAGCCGCGGCTTCATGTCGCTCGAGGACAGCTCGGAAGTGTTGCAAGCAGCGCGGCAGGTGGTCCTGAAAACGCTGGAGGGGTCTACGCCGGAGGAGCGCGGCGATTTGGGCGTGATGCAGGAGAAGATCCGCACCGATCTGAAGCGCTACCTGACCAAGCATACCTCGCGGCGTCCGCTGATCATGCCCGTGATTTTAGAGGTTTAGTCCGCCGTCGTGGGTATTAGGCACCCCGGAGTGGTCACAAACACGCGAATTCCGTCGCCGCCCTGACGCACTCGCGACTCGGTCCGGGCGTCGTAAGACCCGCAGATTCTTTCGGGACCCCAAGTTGAAGGGTGGACCAGTCGCAAAAAGAACCGGTGGAACTCGTTTCCTAGCTCCCGGCCCCTGTCTCCGCTAAGCTTGAAGTGGTACAAGACTGGATAGTTTCCGTGCTGCGGCGGAGGCAAAGTCCAAGTTTCCAAGTTCGCTTGCGCGGCCGCAGCGAGAATCCGATTGCCATCCACGAGCTTTACGCCTGACGCAGAGACTTCGAAAGTTACGACGCCCTGAATGCGTGCCGACCTCGCGATTGGTGGATACCGAAAACCTTCGATATTCACCTTAATCTTCGCCTCTTCGCTCTGGGCGAACGCGACGAGTCCAAACGCGAGAATACTGGCGACCGCTTTCGCCATCTCGCCTCCAATATACTCCGCTGCGGACTACACCAACAGCACCGGCGCGTCGTAGGTCTTCAACCGAGCATCGCTGGTAAGCAGAGTCAGAGACTCCAGCCGAGCTTGTGCGCGGTGATGGAGCGGCAGAGCGGCGGCAGCCAGCACGTGTGGAATTGAAATGGGGAGAGGCTGGAGGTCGTTGTGTAATAACTGCTCCGCAGGCTCCCAGGAAAATCCAAATTCTCCGGCGATGTCTTGATGGCGATCTCCCAAGCAGGCACCGCGCAAACGTAAACGCCTCGCTCGCGCCAATCGTGTCTCGCGCGGCTGGCGATAAGCGGCTATTTGCGGCGAGCCACCACAGCAGAACGTGGGTGTCGAGCAGGAGGCTCAATGGGCTCGCCATAGAAGAGGGCTTCAATCTCCGTGTCCGTTTCGTCGAAACCAGGCCGGATCACGCGGCTTCCCACGGACCAGATGAGCCACACGCGTGCCTTGAGCTGGACGCCCGACGGGCAGATCGTGGAGGTCCGGGAGAGCGTCCGCTCCACGCTGTGGCGGTTTCAGCCTGTGCGGAAGTAACCCGCGGCTGGCTACGCGATGTGGGGAGGGCGCAAAGCGGGAAGTGTTGGGGAACATTGGTGAAAAGGTTACACTTGATGGGTTAAACGATGTTTCTTGCCGCCGGCGACAAGCTCGGGCCGTATGAGATCGCTGCGCCTTTGGGCGCGGGGGGAATGGGCGAGGTGTACCGGGCCCGCGATCCGCTGAATTGCGGCAGGCAAGGGGGAGATTTTGTCGCTCGCTTCCTCTCCAGACGGCAAGACCCTGTACTTTGCCGCGGGTGGGAAGATCTGGTCGGTTCTGTCCGCGGGCGGCGAGCCCAGCATGATGCGCGCCGGAGACAGCGTTGTCGCGGACCCCGCAGGTGGGAGCTTGCTGATCAGCTCGGTCGAGAATGCCAGGAACAGGTTGTTCCGCGTTCCGTTGGGCGGCGGCGCCGAGCGCGAGATCACAGCCGACAGCCCCGCGGCTCTGTTGCCAAATGGGCTGTTTCCTGGCAGTCTGGGCGCGGATGGCCGCTTGCTGGTGAGCCTGTACCTACTGGATTCGTGGTTCTTCGCTCCCGCAATTCTGGATACCAACACAGGCCACGTCACGCGGATCCCCATCGACCAGGTGAGTAACACGAGCTCCCTGAGCTGGACGCGCGACGGCCGGATCCTAGAACTCCGTGAGCGGTTCCGCTCGACCCTGTGGCGATTCCAGCCAGCGCGGAAGTAGCGCGCGGGTGCTTATTTCCCCACCAGATGCACGAGATCTTTTTCGTTCTCGTTGCAAATGTATTCGATCAGCTCAGAATCCGGCAGGAAATTAACAACCTCCGTCACCGACCACGGCTTGGTGTAGGCTTTGGGATCGTCGATGGTGATCCCGATCTCCATGTGTCCAAAATCCCTGCGATGGAAGCGCTCGGTCAGGTGCAGAGCATCGGTGTGAGGATGGCCGTTGCTGTCCAGCCAGCTCAGGTCGTTGAACCCGGCGGTCTCGACCACCAGAGTGTCGCCGTCCCAGTGCCCCGTCGAATATCCATCCCAGGCCGGCTGCGCGTCTTTCGGAATCGGCCTTCCGTCCAGAAATATCTGGCGGAAGGTGGTGCGCGATTCGTACAGGAACACGACTTCGTCGGGCAACTGGATCAGCTTGTAGGGCGAGGAAACTCCATCCTTGCGAGGCATGCTGGAAGGCAGACACTTGGCGTCGGGATCGTCCTTGCCGTTCGTCGCCCTTCGCTGCTTATAGAGGTCGGCGGCCCACGGCTGCATGGGAACGTCGTCGGCTTTCAGGTCCGCGGCGATGTTGATCAGATACTTGACGCTGGGGGGCTGCCAGATGCCGGAGAGGTCCGGTTTGCCGTCCTTGGTTTTGGGAGCCGGCGCCGTCATGTCCAGTTTGCCGTTCGCGGTCCGAGGAATGTTGGGAGTCTTCAAGGGGTCCCACTGCGCGAGCGCAGACGCCGCAAGCAACACCGCGGCAGACAGGATCGACGATATTCTCATTGGCAACCTCGGGTTCGATTATATAACGCGGGGAGCAAAAACCGGGTTTTGCTAAAGCAGACGAAAGCATTCTTCCGGCGGGATCGCGGCCGGGATGTAGCCCAGATCCTTCAACTGCCCGATCAACGTTTCCCAGCGAGCCCTGGTCATGGTCCCCAATCCGTTCGTGCGAGTCTCGTCGCTCTCGATGAACGGCTTCTGCGTCTCGGCGACCTCGGCGAACGTGCCCTCATCCATGGACGGGTTCATCTGACGCATTTTCTCGTTGGTCGGCTTGGCATCGTCGAGATACGCGCGCCAGCCCTCGCGCACCGCCGCCACCATCGACTTCACCATCTCGGGGTTCTTGCGCAGCGTTTCATCGCTGGCGGCGAGCACGTTGGTGTAAGGATCGTAGCCGGTATCCGAGACCGCAAAAACCTTCACGGCCACGCCTCTCCTGCGGGCCGCCAGAGGCTCCGAGGTGATAAAGACCTGCTGCGCGAACTTGGGATCCGCGAGGAAAGCCGTGAGATCGCCGCCGGGCGAGGGCACTACGTGTACGTGTTGAAACCCGTATTGTTTCTCCAACAGCCGCACGTAGGGCAAGCCCTGCTGCACTGCGAGCGTGCCTTCCTTCAGCACATCGCCGATCGAGGTCAGATTGCGCTCGGCGTGCACCATGAGGCCCATCGGCGAATGTTGATACACAGTGAACAACCCCACCACGGGATTGCCCTTTGACCGCGCCAGCACCAGCTCATCTCCCTCGACGATTCCGAACTCCGCCGATCCGGCTCCGACCATCTGCACGGTGGGGGTTCCCGCGCCGCCGGGAAGAATCTCTACATCGAGGCCATGCGCGCCGAAAGGAGCCGCGTAGAAGCCGCCAAATTCCGGCTCCGGCTTCCAGTCCAGAGCGAGCCGGATCTTGGCGGATTTGCTACAAGACGCCAGCAGTCCCAGCGCCGGCGCGGCTTTCAAGAACGCTCTGCGAAGCATTTCTTGATGTTACTGCCTTTGCCGCGGGTTGATTGTAAGTCGGATCTCAAAACTTGCTAACGCGCGCGGTTCAGAAAGCGTTTCTGGCGGGGCGTCTTGATTCCACTCGTCCCGGCGGTCAGGCCACGACCACCTTGCCCGGTTCCTTGGCCGTCTCCTTGGTAATCCAGGGCTCGATATACACAGGGCAGTTGATCAGGCTCACGTCTTCATGGCTCAACTCAGCCAGAAACGTCACGCAATGGCGATCCAGTAGCGTCACTTCGCTCAAATCCAGATGGATGCTTTTGCGCATCCGCCGCGCCCGGTCGATTTCGCGGCGCAATTCACCCAATCCGACTCCGCTCATGATGCCCGCAAGCGCGACCTTGACTGTTTCCTGGCTCTCCGTGGAGACTGAGATCCTCATTGCCCTTGCCCTCTATTCTGCGGCATTTTTTGATCCAAGGATGCGGTCTAGTGGTCAGGAGTTGCTATGCCGTTCGGCCAATGACCTCAGAGGACGACCACTATGACAGCCCCTGGCAAGCGGATTCCACCGTCGGATAAAAAGAGAAGACTGTGTCCAATCTTGTTACATGAAAAGAATCCCGCACCGATCCAGTCGCGCCCGCCAGCCGCATTTTGCCGCCGATCTTCGCCAGGCGCGTGTAGACGTCGATGAAACGCCCGATCCCGGTGGAATCGATGTGCGTGACCCCGCCCAAGTCGAAGACCAGGTTCTTGCGGCCGCTGGCGATCAGTTCCGGAACCAGAGCCGCCAGGCTCGCGCTTTCCTGACCCAGCAGCAGTTTCCCGCTGAGAGTGATCAGCGACGTCGAGGGTGGAATATCCTGGCGTTCCAGTGCGAGAGGCATCTCCGCGCGAGTCCTTTAGGAGAGTGTAGCACTCGCGCAGGTTCTCCAAATACCCGGCTTACTCGATTACTTTGGGCACGATCACCAGAATCAGCGCGTCGCCGGCGCTGTTGATGCTGGACTTGCCGACGACGGTTTTCTGACCCTCGGCCAAGTCAAGATCGGTACGGAAGGAAGCCACCACGGAGTCACCCTTTTGTTTCCCATCCGGTCCGTAGGCGGGCGGCTGTGTGATATCGATCCGAAGCTCAACGACATGCACCATGTAGGGCTTCTCCTGAGAGACGCTAACCCGCAGGTAACTGAAGTCATAGTGCAGGCCGGAGCCGGCCAACACGCCCCTTGCTTCCGCAAACGGGCCATGGTCTCGAGTCGCGCTCCGCCCGCGCAAGATGAACGATTCGGCCAGCTTGTAGCCTTTATACGGGAACAGGCTGTGCAGTTGCCTGACGGTGGCGGCGAGATCCTGGGGAACGTCGTCGCCGCCGGGCGTTTGTACGCCGGAGACAAGGTAAACCGTCAACTCGACATTCTTCACGGCGGACTCAGACGCAGGGGTCGCGGCCTGCCCCCAGGCAATCGAACCGGCAGCCGCAGCGGCCAACAGACAAATCGTGCGTTTCATCGGGATTCCCTTCCTAGCCGAAGTTCGTCACGACCACTCCCTGTGGTCGTGGCTCAGAATCGGCGTTTCACGTTTACAGCTGCTTACAGAGCCGCGACCGCAGGGAGCGGTTGCAGCTAGTCTTCGATCAACCAATAAATCACCACGTTCGGATCGGGCGTCAGCATCTTGATTTTCAGGGGCGGCGGTGCCGGCTCTGCCACAACCTGGGGCGCAACCGGCTTTACCGGCCGAGTCCGGGGCGCAAGCAGCGCGAATGCAAACAACGCCGCCGCGGCCGCGGCCCACGGATATACCGCCCACGGATACACATGCCTTCGCCGCGGAATCTTCACCGCGAGCCTCGGCAGTTCTTCATTCCGGAGCGATTCCAAAGCCAGTGCGTTCGCCCGCAGATCCTGGCTGAGCGCGGGGCATTCCGCGCAGTGGTGCAAATGCTCTTCGACCTCGCGGGAAATCTCGCCTTGAGCTAATAAGTAGATTTCGCAATCCTGACACGTCATTGCCGGCTCCTTACATATTTGGCGAGCTTCAAACGGGCGCTAAACACCTGGCTGCGCACGGTCACTTCTTCCACTCCCAGAATGCCCGCGACCTCGGCTGTCGAAAGCCCTTCGATGTCGCGTAGAACCACGGCGGCGCGCTCACGCTCCGGGACCGTCCGAAGGCCTTCCGTCACCAGCCGCTTGCGTTCTTCGAGCGCCAGGGCTCGCTCGGGATCGAGCGCGGGATCGGCCGCGAAATGCGTTCGCGAACCCAGTTCAACCACCGCCTTCCGGCGGCGGTGATGATCGTTGCACACATTCACGGTCACGCGGTAGAGCCACGATTTGGGATCGGCGCCGATCCGGTCGAGATTCCGGAACAACCGCAAAAACACCTCTTGGGCGGCGTCCTGAGCGTCTTCCATGCGTCCCAGCAGGCGATAGGCGACCCGCAGCACCATCCGTTCGGGCCGCCACCAGCCCTTCAAACGTCTTCCCGCTGCCGGCGTCGTCGCTGTCAGCGTCTTGCGCGAAAGTCGTCAGTGTTAACTCTCCGGCTGTCACTTCACAAGACAATACGCTTGCGGGGCCGGATTCGTTGAGAGGAAAAACACGAAAAATGTTCACTGGATTGCAATTACGTCCTTGATGCCGCCGGATTTGCCACTCAGAGGTTCAGCCGCCCGCTCGATAGGAAATCGCCGCGTGATGAGCGAGCGCAGCGCCGCGGGCCATCGTTCCAGAAACACGCCCAGATCGGCGATGGAATCGGCAAAGCTCTGGAGGCTGGCGTTGACGGTCCCGAAGACCACCTGGTTCTTCAGCACGTAATCGCGCTTTACCGGAGTGCCGGGCCGCAATTTCGTTGTCGGTGCCGCAGATGCCCACGTCGAGCATGCGCAGCTTCACCTCGGTTGGCGATGTAATTTGCGCCTCGGGATGGTCGATTACGCCGAAGGGGCGTTCGGAAGGGAAAACGGCGACGCTCTCACGGCTTTCCTTGCACAACCTCTTAGTGTGGTGTCTCGCGCAGGATTTGACAACCGCCCCCTCACGGTCGCGGCTCGGAATCGGAGCTTCAGTGTAGCGGGCGATTGTAGCCGGATCGGCCCCAATCGGCGATCGAATCGAGATCGGGTTTCTGCTGATCGTCCAAAGGTCCGGCGATTACAAAGCCCGCGCCCGAGATCGTGTTCACCGCATCGGAGCCTTGCGACGGGTCCATTTCCCAATACCAATCGCGAGGCTGCGGGTTCGTTGCCGTTCCGGTGAACGTCCCAAACAAACGCAGCGGCGTTCCTTGCTCGCCCGCGGCTTGGATAAAACCGGCAGTGTCCTGGTTGTCGGGAAGCTCCAGCACCACCCTGCGTCCGGCATCGCGCAGAACTTGAGCCAGCGCCGCCGCATCCGAGATTGCCTCCGGGCGATGTAAGACCACCGCCCGCACGGACGGGCAATTCGCCAGCAGGCGCTGGATGGCCGAGACGCCGGAAACGCCGACCCCAATCGCGAGATCGACGCCATATTGCGCGGCGGTTTGCGCGACGATCCGCAGCGTGGGGAAGGCCTCCAATCCAGGCGCGGATTCGAAGCTCACTTCCAATCGGTTGAATTTATCGCGAGCCATTTGAGCGAAGTAGCGCTGCCAGAACTCGGTGGAGGCAAACCATCGGGCTTCGGGCTCCGCAGTCACGCGGATCCCGCGCAGCGCCAGCGCGGGCACGCCATGAGTCAGCTTGAATCGGCCGGTGGCGCGCATCTGCTCGGCCGCTTCCAGCAATCCGTACATAAGCCCGCGCAGATCGCCGCCGGTGATGTGGGCTCCGCCGGCGGCGTACGGGGCAATGTGGAAGGTCTCCGGAGCTTCAATGTCGAGCTCCGCCATGAACTTGGGCGGGTACTTGAAGTTGCGGGCGGCGATGGCGGCGTTCAGCTCCGCCATGCCGAAGTCCACCGGACCGGCGACAGCGGAGCAAGCCGCTACAAGTAGTAAACTAATCGGCAACCGCATGCCAACCTCTTCTCGAAAGATCGCGATAAATGATCGCCAATCCCACGGCGCCCATCGCCAGCAATGCCAAGCCTGGAATCATTTCGTGCAAGAGAAGTTTGCCAGTCCCGAAAAGCGCTCCGTAAATCAGCATACAACCAGCGGCCCAATCCAGGAGATTCGAGAGGCCGTCGCGCGACGGTTGAATCTCCGGCGCGAGCTTGGCGATGGGCCGCCAGCCCGCCGCCGACGGCCGTGTGCGGCGATAAAACGCGAGCAGGGTTTCCAGCGGTTCCGGCGCGGTCAGGAACGTCACGGCTAGCCACACGGCCGTTGTGATCGCCACGGTGACGATCATGAGCCACGCGAAATCCACGGGCTTATCGGTGTCGAAATGCCAGACCGTTTGCAATGCCACGGACACAACGAACGCCGAGAGCATCGCCGACACTTCGCTCCAGGCGTTGATGCGCCACCAGTACCAGCGCAGCAGCAGCACGCCTCCGGTGCCCGCGCCGGTCACCAGCAAAAGCTTCCAGGCTCCGGCGATGGAATCGAGATAGGAGGTCACCACCGCCGACACCAGCGTCAGGAACACGGTGGCGATGCGCGAAGCCAACACGTAATGTTTCTGCGGCGCGGCGCGGACGACGAAGCGTCGGTAAAAGTCATTGACCAGATAGCTCGCGCCCCAGTTGAGCTGCGTTGCGATGGTGGACATGTAGGCGGCGGCGAAAGCGGCGATCATCAGTCCGCGAAGCGATGGAGGCAGCACCAGAATCATCACGCGAACGTAGCCCGTCTCCGGTTTGGCGAGCCCGGGAAACAGGATCAGCGACGCCAGAGCCGCCAGAATCCAGGGCCAGGGCCGTACCGCGTAGTGTGCCACGTTGAACCATAATGTCGCGAGCAGCGAGTGCCTTTCGTCGCGGGCGCACAGCATGCGCTGTGCGACGTAGCCTCCGCCGCCGGGCTCGGCGCCGGGATACCAGGTGGCCCACCAGTTCAGCGAAATGTAGACCAGGAACGCGATCAGCGGCATCCAGGCGGAGTGCAGGTCGGGAACGAAGCTGAGGACTGAGCCCTGGTTGCCACGGGTTGCGTCCAGCAGCGCGAGTTTTTGCTTCATGGCCTCGATGCCGCCCACCGCGCGCACCGCATACACCGCCAGCACGATCACCATGCCCATCTTGATGACGAATTGAAACATGTCCGTGACCAGCACGCCCCACAGTCCGGAGAGCGTCGAGATGGACGCCGTCAGCGCGATGATGCCCAGCACGATCGCCAGCGCCTGCCGCTCCGTGACGCCCAGTGTCAGCGTCAGAATATCCACCATGGCCTTGTTGACCCAGCCGAGAATAATGCAGTTGATGGGAATGCCCAGATACAGCGCGCGGAAGCCGCGCAGGAATGCCGCGGGTTTGCCGGCGTAGCGGATTTCGGCGAATTCGATATCGGTCATGACGCCGGAACGCCGCCACAGGCGCGCGTAAAAGAATACCGTCAGCATGCCGCTGGCGGCGAAGCACCACCACAGCCAGTTGCCCGCGATGCCTCCCACCGCCACCATGCCGGTCACCGCCAGCGGCGTGTCCGCGGCGAACGTCGCGGCGACCATGGACGTCCCGGCCAGCCACCAGGGCACGTTCCGGCCGGAGAGAAAGAATTCGTCGACGCTCGATTTGGCGCGCGCGCGGTAGTACAGGCCCACGCCGAGGTTGAACGCGAAGTACAGCGCGACGACGGCCCAATCGAGAGGGGTTAGCTGCACTTAGGAGGTATTATACTGCGCGTGAGGATGTAAAGTAGCGCTTGACAGATGTAACTGATACTTTATGGTATGGGCTGATGATTAGGAGTTTCAAGCATCGGGGCCTGAAGCGGCTCCATGAACGTGGCGAGCGGAGCGGAATACGACCTGATCTCGCGGACACGGTTCAGGAAATTCTGACGGTTCTCGACGCAGCGAAATCGCCCTACGCGCTTGGCCTGCCGGCGTACCGCCTCCACCGGCTCAAGGGCGACTTGAAAGGTCTTTGGTCTGTGACGGTACGGGCCAATTGGCGCATCGTATTTCGTTTTGAGGGAACGGACGCCTTTGAAGTTGAACTAATCGATTACCACTAACGATTGAGGAGAACACACCAATGCCCATGAAAAACCCAGTGCACCCCGGACGTATCGTGCAGCACGCTTGCCTTGATGCTTTAGGGTTGTCGATTTCCGAAGCGGCAAAGATTCTCGGCGTCTCCCGGCAAGCCCTCAACAACGTGGTCACCGGCAAGTCCGGCATCAGCCCGGAGATGGCGATTCGGCTCACCAAGGCGTTTGGCAGCACGGAGGAGACCTGGCTGCGCATGCAGCTCGCCTATGACCTCGCGGCAGCCCGCAAGAACGCGAGCAAAATCAAGGTCCACCGTCAGCACGTTGCAGAACTGCACGCGCAGTGACTGGGTTCCGTACCCCCGGTGTTTCTCGCGGCGAAGCGTTCGCACTCTTACAAGTAGATGAACAGCATATACGATCGCAAGTTTGCAGCGACATGCCCGAAGTGCTCCTCCCAAGTTGACGACGCGGCGTTCCGTTGCGCGAATTGTGGACAAGGGCACATCTGGGCGCTCTTTGGAGACACCGTGGACTTCGGTTGCAATTCTTGCGGTTACTCATGGGGCGAGCTCAAGTGTCCGAGCCGCGGAGCAGCCATAACACCGGAAATTGTAAAACGCCGGGGGTTCGGCAGAAGAACGAAACAAGGTCTTTGGATTTTTCTCGGTGGAATCGGCGTGCTGCTTCTGGTGATTATGGCCCTATACCTATACGCATACTCCGTCGCCCATGAGGGCGGGGTCTAAGGCAGGACAGATGCGTCAGCGGGTCAGCGTCACCAGGTGCTGGCCGCGAGGCAGCAGCAGCACCTGCCCCTCGAATTGCGGTTGCACAGCGACGCCGTCGATCTCGACGCGCGATGGGATGCGGTCGAGCGACGCCAGCGCCCGGGCGGAGCTGCGGTAGGCGAATTCGATTCCGGAACTCGTGGTTGCTGCGGCGGATTTGAGCTCGCCGTTGAAAGCCGTGATGCGTAGCGGCGGCAGATCCGGGGACGGCTCGACCGAGTGCGATCCGGCCGGCAGCCATACCGTTGAACCGTCGGTGACGGGCCACAGCTTGCCATCCACGAGAGCGGGCCCTTGCCAAGAGACTCCGACCCCGCGGCGCGATTGGATCGTCAGCTTCGCGCCCGCTTGCTCGACGCGCTCCACCGCCGCGGCCGATGCTCCCAGCAAGCTCCAATCCGCCGGCAAAATCGAGTTCTCGAAATACAGCGCCACGCGCGGAAAATTCAGCGCCGCCTGATGCACCAGTTGGAACAGCTCCACGCCGGTCTGCTGTTTGGTGGGGTAGACGTCCTGGTAGCGCTCGACGACATTGATGTCGATGGCCAGCTTGTCCTGCTGCTTCGTCAGCGGCTTATAGCGCGCGGCAATTTGAAGATAGCGTTGCGGGCCGAGGTTCCAGATGGTGGCCGGGTCCTCGATCAGAAACGTGAAGTCGTGCGACGCAAGCAGCGGCAGCGTGCGTGACACATCGGCGCCGATCTTCTCGCGCATGCTGGGATCGAAGCGGTCGTCCACGTGGGTCAGCGTCAGGTCCAGATACGGCTTGGCTTCGCGAAGCTGCTCAGCCTGCGCGATCCATTCGGCTTGCTGGCGCGCGGCCAGCTCCGCGCGGAAGTCCAGAAACTGCCGGAGTCCCGCCGTGTTGGCGGCAAGATTGCGCGGCGAGGAGGCGTCGAACAAGTCATGCGGATCGAAGCCGGCGGCCTCGCGGAACTCCTCCCGAACATCGTCGTTCATGGGCGTCAGCCGAGCCGGATTGTCGTAGCCTTCCAGCGATTCGAAGTACAACTCGGCGAGATTGACTCCGTCCCAATCGAAGCGCCGGATGAGATCGCGCAGGCCAACGGCGACCGCCTGGAACGCCTGCCGGTTGGTCAGGTTCATCAGCTTGCGCCAATCCAGTTGCGCGTCCTGAAGCAGCGCGGTGCGCTCGCGCCATTCCGGATGCCGATTCCAGAATGCTTCGCTCACGTGCGGCAGCTCGATCCAGGCGTAGACCAGGATACCGTTGCGGTGGCAGGCCTGGATCAGATGGCGCAGGTATTCGTCGGCTTGAGGATCGGGCTCCCAATAGTGCCACGCCGCGACGTGCAGCGCGGCGATGCCGGCGGCCTTCCACTTGGGTGCGAAGTAATCGAGGTCCACGTGGGCGCGATAGGAAGAATCGAAGAAGGCCCACAAATCCTGGACTCGGAATGGCGCAGCCAGTCCCAGGTCCGCCAGAGCTTGCGGAAGATAGGGGAAGCGTTCGTAGCCGTGCGCGCCCGGCGGAGCGGCGATCCATAACACCGCGCCCTGGCCTCGGCGGAATCCGGCCATAAGAGGCGCGGCTTCGCGCTTTTCCCATGCGAACAGGCGCGCGTCCTTGGGGATCTCGAACACGGGGAGCTCCAGGGCCTGCTCCCAAACGATCTCCAGCTTCGGCGCGCGAGCGTCTTCCATGCCGCGAACCGTCACGCGCTTCGCAGTCGCGCGGAATCCGAACGAAGCCGCCGCGGGCGAGTCGCCTTGGACGATCAGGATCGTGCCGTGCTCGACGCGGGCGGTCCACTGCTCTACCGCCGCATCCTGCGCCGCGACGACGACGCCATCCTTGCCGGGCGTGAGTCCGATAGATGACAGAATCGCCGCCCACGGACCGGCCGGCGCTTGATATGTGAGCGTCGCGGCGAGCGCGTGAGGCGCGAGACACAGCAGAGCTTTACCGGGTAAACGCATACCACACTCCCACGCGCAGCTCGGTATAATTCGGCCGCCGCGGATTGTCCTGATTCACCAGGAACGCTCCGCGCAGCAGGCTCACCGAAAACAGAACCGGCGAGTTGTCGAAGCGGAAGCGCAATCCCGGCCCGGTCTCGACATAGTTGGCCCAGTATTGGCGCTTCGCGTCCGCTGTGAGGTTCGCGTTCCACAGGATCTGGCCGTGAAAGCCGCCGGATTCCGCGGACCGCAGCGTGTATCCGGCCCGGTTTTGCGAATACAAGATCGAATCGTTTGAGAAGCGGCTGATGAACACCCCGTCCATACTGGTCTCGGCGAACTTTCCGTGCGAGCCTTTCTTCAGCAGATTGCCGAAGCCCTTGGCGTAGGCCACGCCGCCGCGATAATCCGGCATCCAGCGGCGGCGCTGGGTCGGCGTTTCGTCGTAGATCAGCGCCTCGCCGGCCTCGAACCAGCCTGTCACGCCGTGCCAGGGCTGCGTTGCCAGACCGCCCGCGAAGATGATGCTGCGCTCGGAAAGATATTGCGGACCGAAGCCGGCGTTTACCGCTCCGCGCACGTCGCCGAGGAGTCGAACCGAAACATACGGGTGCAGGAACGGCATGCGCCGCAGGCGGACCTCTGTTTTCCCTTGCGCGTACCCGAACAAATCCTCCCAACGCGAGGAGTAAATCGGGTACGCCCAAAACGTCGTGCGAAACAGCTCCAGCGAAGGAGCCAGACTGCGGTAGGCGCGCGAAGCCTCCGCGGCCGTCGCCGGATCCGGACTGTGGCGCGCCAGGTCAAACCAGTTCCATGCGGTCTCGTCGTCTTTGAGCATATTGAACGTCCAGCCCAGCTTCAGCATCACCTCGAAGTCCTGTGGATCGGCTTCGTGCGCAAGCTGGAGATATTTCAGCGCGTCGGTCAGATAACCCTTTTCCAGGCTCCTCAGCCCCAGAGTTTTTGCGTCTTCGGCAGGGCGAGCGTCCTCGGGCCGCGATTGCAGGACGGGCGGCCCATTGACCGACCCCGATGCCGCTTGGACCGGTACGGGCTCCCCCTTCTGATACGCCACATCCCGCTGCAACTGGAGATTGGCGGGATCGAGCGCCAGCGCCTTCTGAAACTCGGAAAGAAACGGGTAGCGGGCGGGCAGCAGATCCCGCGCCTGTTCCGACACACGCGGAGTCCCTCCTCGCCAGGCCGCGATCAACGCGGCATTGGCGTCCTCTTCGCGATTCATTTCTTTCCACACACGGGCCAAATCGAGGAGCAGATCGCGGCGGTCCGGCCGCAGCCGCCAGGCGCGTTCGTAATGCTCGGAAGCCAGCGCCAGATCGTCGCGCTGCTCGGCCAGCCGCGCCAGTTCCTCGTGCGCGCTGAAGTTATCGGGAGCAAGCTGGAGCGCCTGCCGCCAGCGCTCGATGCCTTCGCCGAGTGGCCTGTCGACGTTCTCGAAGGCTTCGGCGGCGGTCTGTTTGAGATCGGATGCGGCGCTCGGGGATTTGCGCAAACGGTCGAAGATTCGCCGCGCGAGCACCGGCTGCCGGGTCCCGTAGCACAGGAATGCGTATTCGAGCGCGGCGCGGTCGTCCTTTGGATCGATGCGCATTGCCTCGGCGAACTGATCCCGCGCCGCCTCGGTTTCCCCAGTCTTCAGAAGGGTGTAGGCCAGGTCCTTGCGAATGTCCGCCCGTTGCGGCATCCGCTCGATTGCCTCCTGGAAGTTCACGATGGCGCGGTCGTAGTCCTTGGCTCGAAGAGCTTCGTAGGCTTGGTCGGCGGGAGTTTGGGCGAAGCCGGCGGCTGGCGCTAACAACACTAAGATAAGTCCGTAGTTATCCCATTGACACCGGGCGCTAGTGGTTCGCCTAGCACTCCTCACCAGTAACGCTATGGCAACAAAGGCAATAAGCACGGAGAACTACTCCCTAGGGCTGAAGTGGCGATAAGGCAGCGGAAATCTCACACAACATCCGGCGTAGCGCCTTCGGGCACCAGCGTTTTCCAGAAAGTCCGTCAGAGACTCGTTGGCGGTTGGCACGCACGGCGATAAGTCCGAGAGCCGAACCGCCTCAACGAATTTTAATTTCTTTCCCGCTCGTACGGCCGCAGTCTGTCTGCGCGCCGTTTGTCTCGGCTTTTTCACACAGCCGACATTCGATTGTTATGCTGAGCCGCTAGCCTGGATTAATTCGTTTTTGTCCAGGAGGGTAGAACATCATGCGTGATTCCAGACGCCGTTGGTGTCGTGTGCTCGCTTGCAGTGTCGGATCGCTCCTGTTCGCCGCGGGGCTCGGTCAGCTTCATGCACAATCGGCGGGAGGAACCCTATCCGGCACCGTCGTCGATCAAGCCGCCAAACCCATCGAAAACGCCACTGTCGAAATCAAGAGTGAAGCCAGCGGCTCTTCGAGCACTGCTACCACGGATAGCGCGGGACACTTTTCCGCCACGGGCTTGGCCCCCGGCGGCTACTCGCTTACAGTTTCAGCGCAAGGTTTCGCCTTGACCTCACGCCCTGGCGCACAGGTCACCGCGGGCGGAACCCAGGACGTTTCGATTACTATGTCGGTTCAAACTCTCGAAACAACGATCACGGTCAGCGAGAGCATTTCGCTGGCCGCCTCCACGGCTCCCTCGGGCAACACGCTTGAGGCGACTTCCGCCAGAACCGAAATCACCCCCGAGTTCATCAAGAATTTCATGTCGCCTATAGCCGATTACGCCGAAATCGTGAACTACGCGCCCGGCACGTTCAGCCTCAATCCCAACGGGATCGGGCTGGGCCAGGGCAAAACGTTCTTCCGCGGTTTCTCCGACGGCGAGTACACAATGACCTTCGACGGCATCCCATTCGAAGACACCAACTCGCCGACGCATCATTCCTGGGCGAATTTTCCAAGCGGCTGGACCACCGGCGTCGATTTCGACCGCAGCGCGGGCCTGGCGTCGGACATCGGCCCCACCAACTTCGGCGGATCCATCCACCTGCTTTCGCCGCAATTGTCCCCGGACCCCGACATCCTGGCAACGGTCTCCTACGGCTCCTGGAATACGCGCCTTCTGCAACTGGACGCCGATAGCGGCTTCTTTGGGCCCGACAAAAAGAGCAGCTTCCTGATGGATATGCAACAACTGCTCTCCGACGGATATCAAACCGACAACTTTCAGAAGCGGGTTGCCGGTTACGGAAAGTACCAATACCGCTTCTCCGACCGCACGTCTCTCACGTTGTACGGCGGGCTGGTCGACATTTGGACTAATACTCCCAACACTACGAATCCAACCGCGGCGCAGGTCGCCCAGTATGGAGACAATTTCCTCCTTCAGGGAAATGAGCTCCTCTCTACAGGCGCTCCGAATCCGTATTATTTTGGCTTCAACTTCTACCACGTGCAAACCGACTTTGAATACGCCGCCTACAACACCGATCTGGGCAACGGTTGGAAGTTCGACACCAAGGCCTACACCACGCGTTATTGGAACAAACAGAATTACCAGAACGGCGCTACCGTCAACCTCAGCCTGAATAAGCCCAGCGGCGTCGACAAGCTCAACGGCTACCGCCATGCCGGCGACACCGTGACGCTAAGCAACGCTTCCCGGTGGGGAATCTTTCGCACCGGCGCCTGGTACGATTGGGCCTATACCGACCGCTATCAGATTCCGTCCAACATCCTGACCTGGGCGGATACGCCCCTAGGCAACTTCCACGAACACTTCACAACCCAGTCTTTCATGCCCTTCGCCGAATATGAATGGCACCCGTTGCAGAAATTCGTCATTACGGCCGGCATTAAAGCCGCCGATTATAACATGACGTTGAATCAATACCAGGACAACGGCAAGACCGTGGGCTGCCTGGGCGGTACTGCCTCTACCGACCCGGTCACCAAGGCCCCCATCTGCATCGGCGGCGGACCCTTCACCACCCACTCCACTAATTGGAACAACTGGCTGCCGAACCTCGCGGCGCGCTATTTCTTCAAGAGCAACTGGTCGGGCTATGCCCAGTTCTCCGAGGGCAGCGTGATCCCGCCCAGCGCGGTGTTCGACACGTTGAATGGAAACCCGACGACTCCGGCCAAGCCGCAATTGGCCAAGACCTATCAAGTCGGCTCGGTGATTAAATTCCGCCGCTGGACTTTGGATGCCGACGCCTATTACGTTCACTTTCAGAACGCCTACGATTCCTATATCGATCCGACCACTAACGAACTGGTCTTTATCGCGAGCGGCCCCATAAATACAAAGGGGATTGAAGCCGAGAGCAATGTGATCATCGGCTGGGGACTCTCGCTGTACCTGAACGCGTCGATGGGCTCGTCGAAATATCAAGAAGGCGGCTTCCCCAACGGCGGCCTTTGGGAGGCAAACTCGCCCAAGAACGTCGAGACGATCGCCTTGCTATGGCGTCACAAAAGCTGGGACCTCGGCTTCCTCGACAAGCGGGTCGGCACCATGTACAACGACAACGGCAGCCTTACCGAAATCGTCGGTGGAGTTCCCCTCCCCGTTCCCGTCGATCAAGCCATCACCATCAACCCATTTACCGTGCTGAACTTCAATGCCAATTACACGATCAAGAACCAGTCTTGGCTGCGTGGCAGCAGGATCGGTCTGGCGATCAATAATCTTGCCGACAGCCACAACATTGTCGGAATTACGCCCTTCACCGCGGCAACGGCGGCCGTGCCCTACGTTCAGAACGGCGGCGATCAGCTGAACCTGCTGCCCGGGCGCAGCGTCATGATTACCCTCACTGCCGGCTGGGCTCCCCGGCGCTGATCGCTGAGTCTGCGGCGGGTTTTATCGGACTCGCGCTTTCTTACGAGGCGCCGAGCCGGGCTGGCTTGGCGTCTCAATTTCTCCGAATCGCGTAATATCGAAGGATGCTGCGAAGACTTCTGTCCACATCCGGAGATTGGAGTTTGACCTTTCTGCGCCTGGCGCTGGGCGTGGTGATTTTTCCCCACGGCATTCAAAAGACGCTGGGGTGGTTCGGGGGCCCGGGCTTCCACGCAATGATGGCAGCCTTCATCCAAGGCGGCATTCCGGCGCTATTCGCGTTCCTGGCGATTTGCGCCGAGTTTCTGGGCGGCCTGGGCCTGATCGTTGGATTCCTCAGCCGCATTGCCGCCTTCGGCATCCTCTGCGTGATGCTGGTGGCCATATTCCGAGTCAACCTTCAGTTCGGCCTGTTCATGAACTGGGCGGGAAATCAGAAAGGCGAGGGGGTCGAGTTCCACATTCTGGCGATCGGCATCGGCCTGGCGATTCTGATCCGCGGCGCGGGAGCGTTTTCGGTCGATCGCGCCTTGACCGGGTCGCGCCGCTAATGCACCAGTTTCATGAAGTGCCAGCCGTCGTTTAGCAAGCGGTACTCCAACACGGGACTTACATCCTCGCTGAACTTTCCCTTCCGCACCCCCAATACGGGTAACGGATCGGAGAAGCAGGTATGCGGGATGAGGGCCACCACTTTGCCGTCCACCAGCCTGCCATCCGAGCCTTCGTCCTTGATGTTGGTGTCCCCCAACTGGAGCATAAAATCACCCCTAATCTGAACATAAGGCTGGTGATAGCCCGGCTCAGCGACAACCACGTCGTCATCGAAGTGGAGCGCCTTTCCGGCGGCGAGAAGGCGCGCCGTGGAACGTTCCAGCATCAGCGGTCCGGGCGGCTCCCACAGATCGTTTTGCACCCCGCAGTCCACCTGCGCCAAGGTTAGCATCACCTGCTCCGCATCCAGGTGGATCGGGACCGCAGCCAGAATGTTCTGCGCCTTCTCTTGCTGGAATTCTTTTTGCACGCAACCGGTGCTCCCCAAGCCCAGACAGGCAATCGCAACAGCCGAAAGACGTAGTATCCCCACCGCCCGAGTCTACTGGAGATGGTGGGGGCTGTCAAGTCGAGCCAACACCTTAAAGAGCCGTGGAAGAACTTGATTGCAAACGGGAACGCTTCCATGCGACAATGGCAGAGCTTTGAAATGGCACGTCCCGGCGAGCCGGGAAGGAAATAGGAGAATTAAGTAGTGAGAGAAAAGGGTGTTGTGAAATGGTTTAACGCCGCCAAGGGCTACGGATTCATCCAGAGAGCCAGCGGCGAGGACGTGTTTGTCCATTTTTCCGCGATCCAAATGTCCGGTTACCGGACCTTGGAGGAAGGCGCGGAAGTGGAGTTCGAAGTCAAGCGGGGTCCCAAGGGCCTCCAGGCCGAGAACGTGAACCGCCCCTAACGTCCGGCTCGACCGGGAGCAAAATAGCAAGGCCGCCCCGGAGGGGGCGGCCTTTTATTATTTATCTCTCCCTCTCAATTCCCAGAGCGCGGATGCGCTTGTGCAAATTGGTCCGCTCCATTCCCAGCGCCCGAGCGGCGCCGGAGACGTTCCAATCCGAATCCTGCAAGGCACGAAGGATGTGGTCGCGCTCGGCGGATTCTCTGGTTTCGCGCAGATTACTGCGCGGCGGGGCGGTCCTGCTGAAGCGAATCTCGGTGGGCACGGAGCCGGCTTCGATGACATCGCCGCGCGCGAGAATGGCCATGCGCTCGACCACATTGCGCAGTTCGCGGATATTGCCCGGCCAGCCGTGCTGCTCCAGGGCCGCGACGGCGTCGGGCTCGAAGCTTTTGGGGCGGAAGTTATTGCGGGAGCAGAACTCGCCCAGAAAGTATTCGGCCAGGGGACGGATGTCCTCCACCCGCTCCCGCAGCGAGGGCACGCGCACGGGCATCACGCACAGCCGGTAGTACAGATCCTCGCGAAACTTCTGCTGCGTCACCATATCGGTGAGGTCGCGGTTGGTGGCGGCGATCACGCGCACCGAGACGCGGATGGGCTGTTCGCCGCCCACGCGGTGAAATTCGCCCTCCTGCAACACGCGCAGCAACTTGGCCTGCGAGGAAGCGTGCAGATCCCCGCATTCGTCCAGAAACAGAGTCCCTCCGTCGGCCAGCTCGAACTTGCCGCGCCGCGCCGAGGTCGCGCCCGTGAACGCGCCGCGCTCATGCCCGAACAGCTCGCTCTCGATCAGTTCGGTCGGAATCGCCGCGCAGTTCACCTTGACGAACGGTCCCGCGGCGAAAGGACTCTGGGCGTGGATGTGCGCAGCCAGCAGCTCCTTGCCGGTCCCCGATTCTCCCGTCAGCAGCACGCGGGCATCGGTGCGGGCGGCCAGCGTCGCCTGCTCCAGGACCTTTCCAAACGCCGGGCTCGATCCGATCATGCGGGCCGCGCCGGCGATTTCGCGCAGGAGCCGATTTTCGTCGCGAAGCTGGGATTCGGCCAGCGCGTGCTTCAGGGACAGCAGCACTTTGTCGCGGCTGAGCGGCTTCTCCAGAAAATCGAAGGCGCCGGCGCGCGTGGCCTCCACCGCCTCCGCGATGGTTCCGTGGCCGGAGATCATCAGAGCCGGCGCGGCAACGTCATTGGCGCGTAGCCACCGCACCAGTTCGATGCCGCTGCCGTCGGGCAGGCGCACGTCGATCAGGTACACGTCGGGGCGCTGGGTAAATGCCTTGGCTTCGGCGACCGTGCAGCAAGCGCTCACGCCGTAGCCTTCGCGCTCCAGAATCAGACGAAGAGAGCGGCCGATATTCTCCTCGTCGTCGACGATCAAGACGCGCTTCATCCCGATGCGGGGCGGACCCCCTGCTTCATTCTCAATGTGTGAGCGCCGGACCCCCTGGTCCGGCTGTGCGGTTGCAACCAAAGGCCGACGAGGGCGTCGGCCGCGGACCCGGGGGTCCGCCCCACTACCCTAGTAAGCGCCGTTCGTTTCATAGCAGCGTCCGCCCGTTCGCTCGAGCTAGGCTGAGTCGAAAGGCCGCTCCGCCCAGCTCGCCGTCCAGCGCTTCCAGCTCGCCTCCGCACAGCAACGCGCTGCGCCGCGCAATGGACAATCCCAAACCCATGCCCCCTTTCTTGAATGAAATGCTCGGCTCAAAGAGAGTCGACCGGGCCTGGGCGCTCAACCCCGGACCGGAGTCGTGGACTTCCACCGCAAGCCTCTCTCCCTCGACGGCGGTCGAAGCCAGGACCACGCCGCCGGACCGGGCCGCTTCCGCCGCGTTCTCCAAGAGATTGGTCAGCACGCCTTTGATCAGATCGGGATCGGCCACCGCGTGAGGATGCTCCGGCGCCAGACGCAACTGGTACGCCACCTCCGGATGAGCCGCCTTTAGAAATGAGACGCGCTCCTCCAGCAATGCGTTAACGTCGATTTCTTGAGGAATCACGGGGGGCTCGGAGGCGAACTCGGAGAACGCGCGGACGCGCCGCTCCAGCATGTTGACCTCGTCGGCGACGATCTGCGACGCCTGCTCCAGAAACGCGTCGTCCACGGCGCCGCGCCGGCTGACGATCTCCTCCATGGTGAGGCGGATGGGTGTCAGCGAATTCTTGACCTCATGGGCCATCTTGCGAGCCAGCGCCTGCCACGTGGCCAGGCGGGTGAGATGGATCAGGCGTTCGCGCGCCTGCTGAAGCTGGCCCGCCATATGGTTGAAGGCTTCGAGCGCAGCCCCTATCTCATCGCCTCCACCCGCAGGCACGCGGGCGCTCAGATCGCCGGCCGCGACGTAGCCCAAGCCCTGCGTGAGCCTTCGCACGGGCCGGCTGATGTGCGCGGCCAGGAACACCAGCGCGCCCAAAGCCGCCAGCCACAACACCGACGCCACGGCCAGCAGCGTGCGGCTGAATCCACGCCGGAAATCGGATTCCTGGACGCGCCCGGCGCGCGCGATCTGGCGTCTCAAATCGCCCATCTTGACGCCCATGGAGCGCGAATACCTGAGCACCTCGGCGTTGCCGCGCACGTAATAATCGAGCCGGTCTCCGCCGTCGCCCGACAGCTCGAACTGCTCCGGCTCGCCGCTGTCCCAGAATGCCTGCGCCTCGGCCGGCTGAAGACGATCCGGCGTCGTGCGTCCCTCCTCGGCATCGCGCCGCAACGCTTCGCGGGATTGTTGAATCAGCTCGCGCCCGGTGGCTTCGAGCGCACCGGAGAGTGCGCTCACATCCAGCAACGGCGCCGACAGGCTGTACTTGAGCAGGGAAAGCCCGGTCCACAGCGTCAGCCCCAGCGGCACCAGAGTCGCCAGCAGAAAGACCAGGATGAGGCGGTTGCGCAGCCGGTTCATGACTTAGGCAGCGGCTGTAAGGGCGCGGTCCATCCCTTTAGTGTACGTGGGGCGGGCGCTCTCGCCCATCAGCGCTCCTCGAGGACGGGCTGTGCCCTTTGGGGGTGGCAACCGGCAGTGGGCTGAAGTTAGTATTAGGTTTGGACTTTTTCCTCAATCGCTGGAGTGGCCGGCCATGAATCTGACCGCTGTATTCATCAAGCGGCCGGTGATGACCGCCTTGGTGATGATGGCGATCCTGCTGTTCGGGATCGCGGGGTATCGCTCGCTTCCCGTGAGCGATCTCCCCAACATCGACTTTCCGACGCTCCAGGTGCAAGCCTCGCTGCCCGGCGCGAGTCCGGAAACCATGGCCGCATCGGTAGCCACTCCCTTGGAGCGGCAGTTCTCCACCGTTCCCGGCCTCGACTCCATGACCTCCCTGAGCGGCCGGGGGCAAACCAATATTACCTTGCAATTCGTTCTGGACCGCAATATCGACGGGGCCGCTCAGGACGTGCAGAATGCCATCGCCGCGGTGGTAAGAAGGCTTCCGCCCAGCATGCCCGCGCCGCCTTCGGTGCAAAAGGTCAACCCTGCCGACCAGCCGATTCTCTTCATGGGTCTCAGTTCCAACACGCTCTCCCTGCCGGTGGTGGATGAGTACGCCGAAACCATCATCGCGCCGCGCATTTCCACTCTGAGCGGCGTGGCGCAGGTGAACGTTTTCGGCTCGATGAAATTCGCCGTGAGGGTTCAGGTGGACCCGAACAAGCTGGCTTCCCGCGGCATCGGCATTGACGAAGTCCAGGCCGCCATCAACAAGCACAATGTGAATCTTCCGTCAGGAACGCTGTGGGGGCCACACCAGGCCTTTACGGTGGAGGCGAACGGCCAGGTGATGAACGCCGACGCTTACCGGCCCCTGATTGTTACCTATCGCAATGGCTCGCCGATACGCCTGGAGGAAGTCGCAAGGGTGGTGGACAGTGTGCAGGACACCAGGAACTATGCCTGGTACAACAACAAGCGCGCCATCATGTTTCAGATCCAGAGGCAGCCCGGCACGAACACGGTGCAGGTGGTCGACCGGATCAAGAGCTTGCTGCCTGAGTTTCGCGGCGTGCTGCCTCCCGCCATCGATATGGATACGGTCTACGACCGCTCGGAATCCATTCGCGATTCGGTGAACGACGTCAAGCTCTCGCTGGAGCTGGCTATCGTCCTGGTGGTTCTGGTGATCTTCCTGTTTCTGCGGAATGTCTCCGCCACCATCATTCCCAGCCTCGCCCTGCCGCTTTCGGTGGTGGGCACGTTCGCCGCGATGGCGCTGCTGGGCTATACGCTCGACAACCTCTCGCTGATGGCGCTGACCCTGGCGGTCGGATTCGTGGTGGACGATGCCATCGTGGTTCTGGAGAACGTCGTCCGGCACATGGAAATGGGCAAGACCAGATTGCAGGCGGCGATGGACGGCGGCCGGGAAATCGCGTTCACCATCCTTTCCATGACCCTTTCGCTGGCCGCCGTCTTCATCCCCGTGCTGTTCATGGGCGGCATCATCGGCCGGCTGTTTCACGAATTCGCAGTGGTGATCATGGTTTCGATCCTGATCTCCGGCTTCGTCTCGCTGAGCTTGACGCCGATGCTGTGCAGCCGCTTTCTCAAGCCGCCGAAGGACAATCACAATGCTCTGTTTCGCGCTTCCGAGCGGGTCTTCGACGGCTTTCGCGATTTGTACGGCTGGAGCTTGCGCCGCGTAGTCCGGCATCGCTTCATCACACTGATGGTGGCTTTGGGGACGCTGGTGGCCACCGTATTCCTGTATCGCGTGGTCCCCACCGGATTCATTCCGAACCAAGACACGGGCCAGATCCAGGGCACCACGGAGCTGCCGCAGGATGCATCCTTCGAGGCCATGGTGAAATCGCAGTCCGAGGCTGCCGCGATTGTGCAAGCCGATCCCAACGTGGAGGGAGTCTTCTCCACCGTGAATGCCAACGGCGGCAACAACGGCGCCAACGCCGGCCGGATCTTCATGCGTCTGAAGCCGCGAACGCAGCGGAAACTGACGCCGGAACAGGTCATCGACGAGCTGCGCCCCAAGCTGGACACGGTTCTCGGGGTGCGAACGTACCTGACCAATCCGCCGCTGATCCGGATCGGCGGGCAGCAAAGCCGCAGTCTGTATCAGTACACGCTTCAGGCCCAGGACTTGAACGCACTGTATCAGGCGTCGGAAGATTTCGAAAAACGCTTGAAGGAAGTGCCCGGATTGGTGGACGTCAACAGCGACCTCCAGATCAGCAGCCCGGAAGTGATCGTGGATATCGATCGCGACCACGCTTCGGCTTTGGGCGTCACCGCGGACCAGATCGAAGACGCGCTGTACAGCGCCTACGGCTCACGGCAGGTTTCCGACATCTATACGCCGACCAACGACTATTGGGTATTGCTGGAAATGCTCCCGCAATTCCAGCTCGATCCCAATGCGTTGAGCTTGCTTTACGTGCGGTCCGCGACCGGAAAGCTGGTTCCGTTGAGCACCGTGACCGCGCCGCGCACCACCGTTGGCCCGCTGGCGGTGACGCACCTGGCCCAACTGCCTTCGGTTACCATCTCCTTCAACCTGGCGCCGGGTGTGTCGCTGGGCGACGCCGTCGGGCGTATTGAAGAGGCCGCGCGCGATCTGCCGGCCGGCGTTCATGCCACCTTCCAAGGCGTGGCCGCGGCGTTCCAGTCTTCTCTGGCGGGCATGGGATTCCTGCTGCTGATGGCGATCCTGGTGATCTACATGGTGCTGGGCATTTTGTACGAGAGCTTCATCCATCCGCTGACGATTCTTTCCGGTTTGCCCTCGGCCGGCCTGGGCGCGCTGGCGACGCTGCTGATTTTCCACGACGAGCTGAATATCTACTCCTTCGTGGGCATCATCATGCTGGTCGGCATCGTCAAAAAGAACGCCATCATGATGATCGACTTCGCGCTGGAAACCCAGCGTAAGACGGGCATGGCGGCGGGCGACGCCATTGTGGAAGCCTGCCTGGTGCGCTTCCGGCCGATCATGATGACCACCATGGCCGCGCTGATGGGCACTCTGCCCATCGCTCTCGGGCTGGGCGCGGGAGCCGAAGCTCGCCGCCCCCTCGGTCTGGCGGTCGTCGGCGGCCTAGTGGTTTCGCAGTTGCTCACGTTGTACATCACGCCCGTGGTCTATATCTACATGGAGCGGGTCCAGGGAATGTTCGGTAACCGCAAGCGGCGCAAGCCCGCGATGCACGAGATCCCCGAGCCGGCCGGTGCGCTGGGCGATTAGCGCCGGGGCGGTGTGGCAGCGGCGAAAGAGCGATCCATCCCTTTAGTCTATAATGGGTCGAAAATATGCCCCTCCCCGCCGGGACGCGTCTGGGATCCTACGAGATCCTTGCGCCCATCGGAGCGGGCGGCATGGGCGAGGTCTACAAAGCGCGCGACACGCGCCTGGACCGCATTGTCGCCATCAAGGTCTCGAACGAAAAATTCTCCGAGCGATTCGAGCGCGAAGCCCGCGCCGTGGCCGCGCTGAACCATCCCAATATCTGCCAGCTTTACGATGTCGGTCCCAATTACCTGGTGCTGGAATACGTGGAAGGCTCGCCTGTCGCCCCCACCGAGAGCACCCGCAAGCTGCTGGACATCGCCGTTCAGATCGCCGACGGGATGGCCGCGGCCCACGCCGCCGGATTCGTGCACCGCGACCTCAAGCCCGCCAACGTCCTGGTCACCTCCGAAGGCCGCGTCAAGATTCTGGACTTCGGGCTCGTCAAGACCATCGTCAAACCGGACGATCCCGACGGCACGCAGGCGATGACTCTCACCAATCCCGGCTCGGTAGCCGGAACCGCCGCCTACATGAGTCCGGAGCAGGCACGGGGCTCGGGCAATCTGGATACGCGCTCGGATCAGTTCTCCTGTGGCCTGATGCTCTACGAGATGGCCGCCGCCCGGCACGCTTTTAAGCGCTCCACTGCGGTCGAAACCCTGGCGGCGATCATCCGCGAAGACCCCGAGCCGCTGCCCCCCAGCGTCCCCGCGCCTCTGCGCTGGATCATTCTGCGCTGCCTGGCCAAGGAACCCAGGGACCGCTACGAATCCAGCCGCGACTTGTACCTGGAGCTGCGCAGCCTGCGCGAGCATCTCTCGGATACGTCATCCATCTCGGCGTTATCCGCCGTGGCTGAAAAGCCCAAGCGCAACACGCCGTGGGGCATGCTGGCCACATTCGTGGCAGGCGTCGCGTTGGCTGGCGCAGTCGCGTTGCTGTTGCGCCCCGGCGCGCCCTCGCGCAGCGCCGCACTGCGCTTTACGCCGTTCTCCTTCGAGCAAGGCGGCCAGACCAGCCCCGTGTGGTCCCCGGATGGGAAAGCGGTGGCATTCGCGGCGGCGCAGAAGCAAACGGACCCCCCTCAGGTGTATGTGCGCTATCTGGATTCGCCGGTGGCCACCCCGATCACCCACCTTGCCGAGGCGGCAATCCCGATTGGCTGGACCTCGGCCGGCCGGATTGTGTTCCGCTCCTCGCATGACCCGGCCGGATTGTGGTCGGTATCGCCGGTAGGCGGCGAGCCCGAGCCATTACTGGCGCTCGACAGCGCCTCTTCTGCTTCGATCTCCCGGGATGGAACCGCACTGGCGTGGCTGCACAAGGGCGATGACGGTGTGTACGGCGTATGGATCAGCTCGCCGCCCGGCTCCGCGCCGAAGAAGTATGAGCCTGCTCCGTTTGCATCCCGAGACGTCTTCAACGGGCCCAGCGTGAAGTTCTCGCCGGATGGCAAGCAGATCCTCTTGTTTCGGAACCCGGGTGCCGGTGAAGAAGCCTGGCTGATGCCATACCCGGCGAATGCGGCCAAACCGCCGCACCGGATCCTCAAGGGCTTACCCGCTTTCGGCGGCACGCCCACGTTTTCCTGGATGCCGGATAACCGCCGTGTAGTGATTTCCACGACGCCCGGGGCCGCGCCTCAACAACTCTATATGGCGGATACAGTATCGGGGGAGTTTGCGGTGTTTTCGAGCGGCACCACCGAGCAGCGGCTTCCCGCAGTTTCACCGGACGGGACCAAGCTGGTGTTTCTGGAGGCGGCTAGGGACTTTGACATTGTTTCGGTGGATCTGGCCACGGCCGCGGTGACGCCTCTGATCGCCACCCAGCGAAGCGAGTCGATGCCTGCCTGGGCCTCCAACCAGCCGGCCATGGTTTATGTGACCGATCACAGCGGAGACCCGGAGATCTGGCTGCATAAGCCGGGCCAGGCGGACCGTCCCCTGGTGACCGCGCGAGACTTCCCGCCGGACACCACGCAGTGGTTCTGGGGACCCACCCTCTCCCCCGACGCCACCCGCGTGATTTACGCACGCATCGAGCGGGCCGGTGGCGCACGGCTGTGGATGTCGGCTGTGGCCGGCGGCTCGCCAGTGCGGCTCGCGAAGGGAGAGCTCGAGGAGTTTCCCGGCTCCTGGTCGCCGGATGGAAATTGGTACGTCTATGTGGAAATCAACGCGGGAAGGGCATCCCTGAATAAGATCAAGAGTACGGGACAGGCGCAACCGGAAGTCTTGAAGGCGGACATTAGGCGCGGAGGGACTTGGGTGCCGGTGTGGTCGCCCGCCGGCGATTGGATTCTTTTCCCGGACGGAGGGGTGAAGTTGATTTCGCCGGACGGCAAGACCACCCGCGATCTCGCCTCGAAGAGCGCGGCCGCTTATTCATTCTCAGCCGACGGCAAGACGGTCTACGGCATCCGGCAGGTCGCCCCCGACCGCCCGGGTCTGGAGCTTTTCTCGACGAGCGTTGCCGGGGGCGGCGAGAAGACGATTGGCTCGCTAGGGCAGGAGTATCTTCCCGCCAGCCAACTGAACCCTGGCCTGCGCCTGACACTGACTCCCGACGGAAAAAGCATCACCTACAGCACGGTAAAGAGCACAGCCAACCTGTGGTTGATGGACGGACTCTCCGGCGTCACGCCGCGATAGGCGCGCCGCGAGCGCGCCGTTGCCGCTCCTTTACAGTCGCGGTTCAGTAGTCGCGGTTCATTAAGTTACACGGCGGGCCGCCCCATTGTAGATCGCTACATAGGGTGATACCATGGAAGCCATGCTCGAGCTTCGCCGCGTTTCGAAGAGCTTTTCCGGCATTCCCGCCGTCGACGATGTGAGTTTTTCGGCGCGCGCCGGCGAGGTAACGGGTTACCTGGGGCCGAACGGCTCCGGCAAATCCACCACCATGAAGATGATCACTGGGCTCATCCAAATGAGCTCGGGCCATATCTTTTTCGACGGGGAATCCATCCAGCGCGACCCCATCGCCTACAAGCAGCGCATGGGTTACGTGCCCGAAGAGCCGCATCTCTACGCGCATCTCACCGGCCTGGAGTATCTGACCATGGTGGCGCAATTGCGCAATCTGCCCGCTAAATCCTCGGCCGAAAAAATCGACGGGCTGCTGCGATTGTTCTCCTTGCACGGCGACCGGCACGTGGCCATTTCGTCGTACTCGAAAGGCATGCGCCAGAAGGTGCTGCTCTCGGCCGCACTGCTGCACAATCCCGATCTGATCCTGCTGGACGAGCCTTTTTCCGGCCTCGACGTGGGCTCGGGGCTGGTGATGCGCAGCCTGATCCAGGAACTGGCCTCGCGCGGCAAAGTGGTGCTGTTCAGCTCGCACGAGCTGGAAACGGTGGAGCGCGTTTGTTCGCACGTCGTGATTCTCCACCGAGGCAAAGTCGTGGCCGACGATTCGATTGAGCGGCTGCGGACGCTAATGTCGCTCCCGACGCTTGAAGAGATCTTCTCGCAGCTCGCCGTCGAGCAGGACACGGCGGCGGTTTCCCGGGAGATCGCGGAGCTGATTCGGGCATGACGTGTCTATGAGAAACGCCATGGCCAAGCTCCAATTTCGAGTGCTGTACCGGCAGTTTCTGTTCCGCATGGTGGATCTGGAGCTGCTATCGCAGGCCGCTCAGGGCGATATCCACAGGTTGCTGGGGCGGTTCGCGGCGTTGTTGATTTTTGCCAGCCTGTGGTTGACCCCCGTTGTCCTGGGCGGCGGAGGCTTGGCAGCGGCCATGGGGCCCGTGCTGGGGCAGATCGCATTATGGGCCATCGAGCACTTTCTCATCGCGACAACGATGCTGGTGGTGGGCCTGTTCGCCGTGATCAGTTGGGATTCCATGTTCCCGGACCGGCGCGACGTCCTGATCCTGTCTCCACTGCCGATCCGCGCGAGGACGCTGTTCCTGGCGAAGGCGGCGGCGGTCGCGACGGCGCTGAGTCTGACGGTGGGCGTGGTCAACCTGTTCACCTCGCTGGCCTCGCCGCTGGGCCTGGTCCCGGGCGGCGGCGCAATTCCCAGGCTTCGGATGTTCGGCGTGTATTGGATCACGATGCTGGCGGCGGGGGCGTTCAACTTCGGCCTGGTCCTGACGATTCAGGGAATCGCGCAATTGCTGCCGCGGCAGAAGTTTCTGCGCGTCTCCGCGACTCTGCAAATCGCGGCGTTCTTCCTATTCTTGAGCATGTACTTTCTGCAATTGCCGTTTGCATCGCCGGCGGAGGTGCTTTCGACGCAGAACCGGCGACTGATTCCGTGGCTGCCATCATACTGGTTCCTGGCGTTGTTTCAGCAGTTGAACGGATTGTCCATGCCGGAGGCCCTGGGGGCGCTCGCGCGGAGGGCCTGGATCGGTTTGGGCGCAGCGGTGGGAGGCTCGCTTGCGTCCTATCTCATCTGCTACCTCCGCACGCTGCGCAAGATCGCGGAGCAGCCCGACATTCTCCCGGGCTCTACCGCGTTGCATTGGCTGCCGCGCTTCGGCGGTTCGCTCGCGACCGCGGTGGTGCAGTTCAGCATCCGCACGCTGTTCCGCAGCCGGCGGCACCGCGTGACGCTCTCGTTCTATATGGGGATTGCGTTCGCGATTGTGCTTCTCATGGCCAAGGACCCAGCACTGGCGGGCGTTCGTTGGCACGAAGCCAACCTTCAGACGATCGCGGGGAGCATTTTGGTGATGTGCTCCGCGGTGGCGGGTATTCGAGTGGCGTTCGCGATGCCGATCGATCTTCGGGCGAACTGGATTTTTCGCGTCATGCCGGTTCGCGGAGGGGGCAGGACCCGCGCGGCGGTCCGGCGGACCCTGCTCACGCTTGCCGTGGCTCCAGTGTGGCTGATTGCGGCGGCGATCCTGTTTCGGATGTGGCCTTGGCAGCAGGCGGCGGAGCACCTAGCGGTGCTCGGGCTGATCGGGATTGTTGTCGCGGAGACGTGCCTTAAAAACTTCCGCAAGATCCCCTTCACTTGCTCCTATCTGCCGGGCAAGACGCACTTCCACATCGCCGTCATCATCTATGTGGTGTTCGCGTTTGAGCTGGGAAGTGGCGCTGAAATCGAGCGGGTAGCACTGGTGGAGGACCACAGGAGCCTTGCCATAATGTTGGTCGTCTTCGGGGTAGCCACGGGTTTGCTACGATGGCGGGCGGCAAGGTTGGCATCGCCGCTGGCGGACTCACCCGAGGAAGAAATCGAATTTGAGGACATTCCGGCTCCCGCGATTATGGTCCTGGGGCTGAACCGGGACGGAACTTCGCCGGTGTAGCCTTACGACCCGCGCGTCGGCTTCAGTTGATCGAGCGTGAACGCCGGATATTCCAGCGTCTTTTGCGGCTGCGATCCCGGGCGGCTCATGAAGTCGATCAGGCTGGTGAGGCTGATACCGGAGGAGGTCACGCTGTCTCCCAGCAGGCCGCCGTCGCGAGGCGGGTCTTCGGCGCGGACTTCCAGGCGCGCCCACAGAGGCTCGCTGCCGGAAAGCCCGGTGGTGTCGAGCGACATCTGGCTCAGGCACCAGGCTTGGGCATCCTTTGCCGTCAGGTGCGCCGCGGTCTTTCGCGGAGCCTCCACCTTGACTACAGAATACGCCTTTTCGGTCTTTTCCCAGATATCGAAGCTGACGATGAACCGGTCCACCGCGCTGATGAATACGTGGTCCTTCTTGCCGGAAAAAAGCGTCGTCTTGATGATGAACGGCACTTCAGCGGCGTTGCGCAGGCGGACCATGGGCTGCCCAGCAAAGAAGTCCGTGCGCGGGGCGGAAAACTCCAGGCGGCGGTTGCGATGCTGGAGAATCAAATCCTCCGACAACATGGCCTCGGCCAACATTGCCAGCAGCATGCCGGAGAGGAAGGCTGCGAAGAACCACCACGTTTTGATCGGTCTTGTGGGCATGCGATTGCCTGATCGGACCACCTTAAAAATTCATTCCGGCGTAAAAGACCGGCATAGCTCGGGGCCCGCCCAACGGGAACGCGACCGCGAGCTGAAACCCCTCCTTCTTGAAGCCGGCCCCCACGGACTGCTTCTGATCGCGGTCCTGGGGACGATCCCAGACCGCACCCGTATCATAGAACACTTGGTAATAGCGATAGGAATAGTCGGCCGAACCGTAGACGACGTTCGAGCCGCCTAACGGATCCAGATCGAACTTGCTCCAGCCCCGCAGCATGGACGCGTTGCCCAGCACGAAGCGGTCGAACAGGGGCGCTTGGCCGAGCGTCCGCCCGGCCATGAAGGACACCTCCACGCGGCTGCGGTCGCGGCGGAACTTGTAGTGCGCTTCGGCGGTTTGACGAGTGTAGTCGGCATCGGTCTGGAGCAGACGCATGGCCGCGTCCACCGAAAACGACCCTTCCAGCTCCTGATCCTGCACATCTTCTCCCGAACCCCAACGCTGGTGGTAGCGCAGAGTAGATACCACCGCGTTGGACGATTCGGTCGTCGCGCCCAGCGTGCTCGGCTGGAATCGCGCGAAACGGAAGCCGAAGTCGAGTTCGAGCGGCTGTATCAGAACCACTCTTGCCTCCGGCTCAAAAGTCTGGCGGCTGCGGTAGATCCCGGAAGGATCCTGCGACACCGTCGCCTGATTCCACATCTCGTGGAAATCCTCGAATTCGAAACTCATGCCCAGCCGATCCGTGCCCAGGCTGTCGCGCTCAAACCTGGCGCGAATGCCGGTGTAGCGCTCGAGCATCGCGTCGTCGTCGCTGGCCAAGCCCAACGTAAAAGCATTGCCCGCCACGCGGGTGGTCGCGCTGGCCTCTCCGCTCCAGCCCTGCTTGGAGTCGTACAGGAACTTGGCGACCTTCAGATCCACCGGCTTCTTGGCGACCTCGAAATTCACCAACACATGATCGGGGGCGGTGCCCTTGGTCACATGCACCTTGACCCTGGCGACTCGCAGCTCGTTCTTGATCCGGCTGGCGAGTTTCTCAAGCCGCGTCGAGTCCAGGTTCGCCCCTACAACCTGTCGCAGCTCAGCCCGCAGGGATTTGCTCAGCGCCTTCGACTCCGAGCCTAAAACATTCACGCTTTCAATGATATAGCGGGCATTGACGTTAGTCGGGGCGGGTTCGGCAAGAGCTTCGTCGGCGGCGCCGCCCAAGAGCGGCAACCCTGCGGCCAGCGTGCATAAGAACGCCCACTTCATATGTTCGCCAATAATAGCACGCAGGACGCCAAACGTTTCAGCATGATATTTCAATGGCTTAGAGGGGATTGAAGGTGTGCCGGGATTTCACAGTGGGCGCGGGTGTGTGCTCACAGGATCGCCCGCAGATCGTTCGCGCCGATCCCAAACAACCGGGCGGGGGGAAGAGTGGTCTCCACCGCCGCGCTGCAACAGGGAGCGCTGGTCAAGCCCGAAGGCGCGACGAAGATCCCGTAGAGGCCGACGACTCGCTCCGGCCTTGGCTGGGCGCCGGGCGGGCTGGTCTTGAGGACTTCCGCGCGTTTCTTTTCGACTGCCTCGCGCAACGAGTCGGGCGGCATCGAAGGGCGGGTGAGCCCGATTGAGCTCGGCCAGCCGAGCTCGCCGGTGACCAATTGCTTGGGGCAATCCAGGCGCAGGGTGTCGTCCATCCCGGATTTGAAGATGCCGACGATGACGGTGCGCCGGTAGCTGATGCTGTCGCGATTTTCTAGCGCCTCGCAGACGGTGAGGACGGGGACGGGCGCCTGCTCGGCTTGAAGCGCGAGCAGAAGCATTAATGGTCCGGCCTCGGTGGGAGCATCCCCCTCAACACGAACGGACTTCACCATCTCGCGGAAATAGGGTGCCGCCCCAGAGAGGATGTACCAACCAGGAGCAACATTTGGGAACTCAAATTCGCCGGTCCGGCTGGTTTCCGCGTCGATGGAGCCGCTGGTCCCATCAGTGCGCGCCAAGCGAACGGACGCGGCGTCTGGGCCAACCACTGTTCCCCGAACGCTTCCCATGAACCGAAGTATATCGCTTCAGCGCCGTAGCGCTTTCGCCGCCGCCGCGGCGCTTTCGAACGCACGCTCCATCTCGGGACTGCGTAGAGCGGCTCGCAATTCTTCGAGCTTGGCGATGAACGCGCCCAGGGCCGCATCCACCGAATCCGCGTTGGTCGCGAAAATATCGCGCCAGATGTCATAGGGGCTGAGCGCGAGCCTGGTCAGATCCACGGCGGCCGGACCGGCGACCTTGGCCGCATCCGGCAACGCGCCGATCACCGACGCCAGAGCGGTCGAGATCAACTGAGGCAGGTGCGAGGTCACCGCGACTAGGCGGTCATGCTCTTCGGCGGTCATTACCACCAGGCGGGCTCCGATGCGCTCGATCCATGATTCAAGCTCGGCATCGCGGGCGGTCAGTACGTAGGGCCGCCCTTGAAACAGACCGGCATCGGATTGCTCGACGCCTCGAGATTCCTTGCCTGCCATGGGATGCCCGCCGACGAATCGCCCTCGGCGAATCGCCGCAGCGGCGCGATTCACGATTGCGACTTTAGTGGAGCCGGCGTCGGTGATGAGCGCGCCAGGGCGGACACTTGGGTTAATGGCCTCATCGATCACGTCGATGGTGTGAAGAATTCGTTCAATAGGCTGCGAGAGATAGATGAAATCTGAAACCGCAGCGGCTCGGCTAAGTGGTAGCGCCTCGTCGATGACCCCGCGCGCCAGCGCCGCGTCAATCGCCGGTTGAGAGCTGACGCCGATAATGCGACCCGTGAATCCGGCCTGGCGCAGAGCGAGGGCGAAAGAGCCTCCAATCAGGCCGACGCCGACGATGCCAACTGAATTCACTCCACTCCACCGATTGACGCGGCCATGGCCACGGCGATGGCGCGTACCTGCTGCATCAGCTCGATGAACTGCTTCGGCGTCAGCGACTGTGCGCCGTCGCTCATGGCGTTGTCCGGATCGGGATGCACCTCGACCATCAGGCCGTCGGCGCCGGCGGCCACCGCCGCGCGAGCCATGGGCAGCACCATATCGCGGCGTCCGGTGCCGTGCGAGGGATCGCCAATGATGGGCAGATGCGAGAGCTTCTTGACTACCGGAATGGCGGAAACATCCATGGTGTTGCGCGTGGCGGTTTCAAAGGTGCGGATGCCGCGCTCGCACAGGATCACGTTGTAGTTACCGCCGCTCATGACGTATTCGGCGGCCAGCAGCAGCTCTTCAATGGTGGCCGCGATGCCGCGCTTCAGCAGCACCGGTTTGGTGAGCTTCCCGGCCTCCCGCAACAAATTGAAGTTCTGCATATTGCGCGCGCCGATTTGCAGAATATCCGCGTACTTCACCAGGAGGGGAAGCTGCGAAGGGTCCATCACTTCGCTGACCATCAGCAGGCCATGACGATCCGCCGCGGCGCGCATGATCTTCAATCCCTCTTCGCCCATGCCCTGAAAGCTGTAGGGCGAGGTTCGCGGCTTGAAAGCGCCTCCACGGAGGATTTGCGCTCCGCCCTCGGCGACGATGCGGGCCGATTCCTCGATCTGCGCTTCGCTCTCCACGCTGCAAGGGCCGGCCATGACGACGAGGCGGCCTCCACCGATCTCGGTCTTGCCGATCTTGGCGACAGTCCCCTGCGGACGGAAGTGGCGGCTGGCCAGCTTGTAGGGCGACACGATGCGATGGCACTCCTTGACGCCGTCCATGGCCTCGAAAATGGCGGGGTCGATCTGGTCCACGGGACCGACGCCGCCCAGCACGGTGTGCAAAATACCGGTGGAACGGTGCACGGTGAAACCCATCTGCACCAGCCGGTCGATCACGGCGCGGGTCTGCGCCTCGCTCGCACCCTCCTGCATGACGACCAGCATTACGCGTCCTCCCCCGTTCGCTTGGCCAGCCGGATGCGTTGCAGGCTGCGCATCTCGTCGATAATGCGCTCGTAGATGCCGCGTAGAGCTCCGGCGGTCAGCGGTCCCTGATTGTGAGAAAACACGTTGTGAAATACGTCGTCCTCGCGGGTGGGCTCATAAATGGGGAGACCGGCGGCCTCCTTGGCCCGTCCAATGTCCTCCACGATGCGCGTGCGGCGATTCAGCAATTCGACAAGCTGGCGGTCCAGATCGTCGATTTTGGCCCTGCAATCGGCCAGCAGCCGCGCAGCTTCGTCTTTGGTCATTTCGCCCGCCAACTCATTTTGTCGCGTAGGGAACGCGCGAAGGCTTCCAGTTCGGCGTCGCACTTTTCAGAGCTGCTCGCGTTGTTCTCAATCATTCGCACAATCGCGCTGCCCACCACCACTCCATCGGCCATCTTAGCGACCACGCCGGCCTGTTGGGGAGTCGAGATCCCAAACCCGGCGGCGAGGGGCAAATTCGTCACAGCGCGAGTTCGCGCGATCAGCGGCTCTAGTGCTTCCGACAAGGCCGTCCGCTCGCCCGTTACGCCGGTCCTCGAAACCAGGTACACGAAGCCGGTGGAATATTGCGCGGCCAGTTTCAGGCGCGCGTCCGTGGAAGTGGGCGCGGCCAGGAATACTGTGTCGAGGCCGGCCGACCGCATCACTCCCATATAGCTGCCGGCTTCCTCGACGCTCAGGTCGGTGAGCAAGCAGCCGTCGATTCCAGCGGTCTTAGCGTCGGCGGCGAGCCGATCCAAGCCATAGCGCAGCACAGGGTTCATGTAGGTGAACAGCAGCAGCGGAATCTGCGAACGCTCGCGAATCTTGCGGGCCATCTCCAGAACCTTGGGGACGTTGGTTCCGGCGCGCAGGGCGCGATCCGCGCCGCGCTGAATCACGGGGCCGTCGGCGATGGGATCGGAGAAGGGCACGCCCAGCTCGATCAAATCCACGCCTCCGCGTTCGAGAGCCGCGACGATTTCGGGAGTTCGTTGCGGGGATGGGTCGCCGGCCGTAACATAAGCGATGAGGGCAGCGCGCGGTTGGCGTCGGAGACGCTCAAATAGTGACTGGATTCGGGTCGGCTGCATCGAGCTCCGGGAGATTTTCGCGATAGATGTCGGTGTCCTTGTCGCCGCGGCCGGACAGATTGACGATGTAGATTTTGCCGCGGTCGGCGGGGGCGCGGCGGATGGCTTCCGCCACGGCGTGCGCGGATTCGAGCGCCGGAATGATGCCCTCGGTGCGCGCCAGCCGCACTGCCGCGGCCAGCGCTTCCTTATCGTCCATGGACGTATATTCGGCGCGATGACGGTCGTGCAGCCAGGCGTGCTCGGGCCCGACCGAGGCGTAGTCGAGGCCCGCGGAGATCGAATGCGTGAGCGCCACCTGGCCGTCGGAATCCTGCAAGACGTAGCTTTGCGATCCGTGCAAAACGCCCGGCGCGCCGCCTGCAAATCGTGCGGCATGCTCACCCAGAGCCGCGCCCCGCCCACCGGCTTCGACGCCCACCAGCTTCACCTGCTCATCGCCGATGAAGGCGTGGAACAGGCCGATGGCGTTGGAGCCTCCGCCGACGCAGGCCAACAGCACATCCGGGAGACGGCCCTCGCGCTGGAGGATTTCGGCTCGCGCCTCCTCGCCGATGACGCGATGAAAATCGCGCACCATGAGCGGATAAGGATGCGCGCCAAGCACGGAGCCGAGCAAATAATGCGTGGTATCCACGTTGGTGACCCAATCCCGCATGGCTTCGCTGATGGCGTCCTTGAGCGTGCGGCTGCCGTTGGTGACAGGCATGACGGTCGCGCCCAGCAAGCGCATACGGAACACGTTCAGCCGCTGCCGCCGCATATCCTCTTCGCCCATGTAGACCACGCAGGTGAGTCCGAAGAGCGCGCACACGGAGGCCGTGGCGACACCGTGCTGCCCCGCACCGGTCTCCGCAATAATGCGCTTTTTGCCCATGCGCCGCGCGAGCAGAGCCTGGCCCAGGCAGTTGTTGATCTTGTGCGCGCCGGTGTGCAGGAGGTCTTCGCGCTTGAGATAGATCTTGGCGCCGCCGAGCGTCTCGCTCAAGCGCTTGGCGTAGTACAGGGGCGTGGGACGGCCGGCGTAGTTCCTTTGCAGATCGGCGAGCTCGGCCTGAAACTGCGGGTCCGCAGAGGCTTGGGCGTAGGCCTGTTCCAGTTCTTCGAGCGGCGCCATCAAGACCTCGGGGACGAAGCGTCCTCCGTAGGGTCCGAAGTGTCCGGTGGAATCGGGTTGCGATGTGATCATGCCTTTAATGCAGCCTCTACAAACTGCCGGACTCTCTCGTGGTCCTTGACGCCTGGCGACGACTCCAGCCGCGAGCTGGCGTCAACGCCCCAGGGCTGGATTGCACGAATGGCTGAGGCCACGTTGGAGGCGTCGAGGCCGCCGGCGACGATGACTTTGGGGGCCGCTCCTCGGGCGAGGGTCCAATCGAAAACGAGGCCATTTGCTTTACCGTCGAGCAAAACCGCTTCCGCGCCATTGGCCAGCGCGGGATCGAAAACTCCGCTTACGCGGAACGCTTTCCAGACTCGAGCGCCCTCGGGTGCAGCGCCTCCGTAGATTTGGGCCACATCCAAGCGCGCGACGCGCATGATCTCTTGAATCGACGCTGCCGATTGGTTCTCGAACACGCCGACTTTCAGGATCGGAAGGCCGTCGCCCAGTTCGGCGGCGCGTTCGGGAGTGACGTAACGCGGGCTCGAAGGCACAAACACAAAGCCCAGAGCCGACGCGCCGGCCTCGACTGCCGCCTCGGCGTCCTCTCTTCTGGTAATGCCGCAAACCTTGACCGTCATGACAACAGCTCGTGCAAAGCGGCTCCTGGATCTGGCGCTCTCATGAGATGTTCTCCGACCAAGAAGGCGTCGAAGCCGGCTTCCTGAAGCTGGGTCACCGCGGCGCGCGAGTCGATTCCGCTTTCGCTCACTTTGATTACGCCCGAGGGAATTTTCGACGCGAGCCGCAGCGAGGCTTCGAGGGTCACCTCAAAAGTATGCAGATTGCGGTTGTTGACGCCGACGATCTCCGCGCCCGAGCCGATGGCGGCATCGAGCTCGGCTGCATCGTGAACCTCCACCAGCGCAGCCATGCGATACCTCGCTGCCAGCTCGCGCAGCTTACGCAGCTCGGTCTCCTCGAGGAGCGCGGCGATGAGAAGGATCGCGTCGGCGCCGTGCGCCGCGGCCTCGACCACGTGCACCTCATCGAGCGTGAAATCCTTGCGCAGCACGGGAATCGCAACCGCCGCGCGCGCCGATTCCAGATCGTCGAGCGAGCCTTGAAAGAACTCCGCATCGGTCAGCACGCTTAGCGCCGCCGCGCCGCCCGAGGCATAGGCGCGCGCGATAGCCGCGGGGTCGAAACGATCCGCGAGAACGCCCTTGCTGGGCGAGGCTTTCTTCACCTCGGCGATAATGGCGGGTGTCTTTTCACTAACCCCGGCACTACGTGCCGCCGCCAGGGATGCACGGAAATCGCGGAAGCTACTTCGCGCCGCGGCGCGCGCATCGAGGGAGTCCCGACTCGCACGGAGAAACGGCAGGCCGTCTCGCTTGGAGTCGACGATACGGGCCAAAACGTCGGGAATTGCGCGAACCATGAGGGGAACTCTCATGGTATCACCGCAGCCGCGAACCCTTGCGCGGTTCAACGAGTGGCTCAGTGCGTTTATGGCGGCTAAGGCGCTGGCGGAGCCACGCACGTCTCCGGGGGCGTGTTCAGATGCTTGATTTCGCCGACCCAGAGGTTGTCGCCCTGGACGAACACCGTCCCTTCGATGCAGTTGCCGGTTTGGAGCGCGCCGAATTCCTGCGCGTCCTTGACGGGGAAGGTCATGGTCATGGCATCCATGTAGCCTTCGATCTTTTGATGCCGGATGGTGGCGAGCTTGCCGTTCGGCTCTAGACGCATCACTTCTCCATGGATCGAGTAGCGGTTCAAGGGAGGCGAAGCTTTCTCGTCGACGGAGCGCGCGCATGCCCCCAGCAGAACGGTCATTAGCAGTACCGTGGGTTTAGGGTTAATCATCCCGATTTCAGTGTACAACCGTGCAACGGGAGTTTGAACCGCCAACCAAACGGCGACAAGCGGCGCCCGGCTTGTGGCGATCTGTTGACCAGAGCAGATCAGTCTTCAGGGCTACTGCCAAGGTCAATCCAAAGCAATACGCCGGGCTGAACCGCGTTGATTGCGGCCAGCATCACGTCCACATTGGACGTGATCAGAGATTCCATTGTCGCTCAGGACAATGAGCGCCAATTGGGAGTTCTTCCTATTCTGCTGGTATCGGATGCCCTGGTCGGCAGTGAGGATGGCATCGAAGCCGGCGTCCTCAGCGGCTTTTGAGTAGTGCCCCGTTTGTTAAGCCCATCCTCGGTAAGCAGCAGTTCGGACGTCATGGCCGCCAAGCAGCAGCCTCAGCTCGTGGGGGAGATTTTCATCGAGGAGGATGCGCATGGATCACGACGGCTGGAACTGGCTCGCCCAAGAAAACGGGGTCGGCCGAGCGTGCGAGGAAGTCCAGGACCGTTTCGATCTGATCGCGCCGCATTGATGGATAATCCTCGGCGAGTTGGTCTCGTGTCAGGTGCTTCAGGTTCTTGAGAATTGCCGATACGGGCACACGGGTCCCGCGAAAGACCCACGCTCCGCTGACTTTCCCAGGAACGCTTTCGAGAACCGGGCATTTTGACCAATCGAGCATAGCGGGGTTGCCCTCCAATTCGATCCTAACGTGAGGCGCCGGGAACAGCAAGGCAGTAGGGAATCGTTCAGCGAACATTCAGCCTTTTCCGGCTTCGTGTAGGCGGGCCCTGATCGTGTTGTCCATGGAGCCGGCCGACCATCCGACTCGGGTGAGCGACTTGACGGACTACCGAGGCGTGGTATCGTCATATCCATGCGCCGATTGTTGGCCGCATTCACGGTCCTGGCCGCCCTTGCGTCGGCTGAAGCCCTCCCTACGCCTCAACAGTACTTCGGATTCCGCATCGGGGCGGACCGCAAGATCGTCCGCTACGACAAGATCATCGAGTACTTTCAGAAGCTGGCCGCCTCGAGCGATCGGGTGCGCTTCCGCAACCTGGGGCCTACCACGGGTGGGAATCCATTCGTGATGCTGGAGATCGCCGCTCCCGCGACGCTGCGCAATCTGGAGCATTACAAGACTCTGGAGCGCAGATTATATTTCCAAGGCGGCGAGGTCCCGGAACAGGAGCGCGAGCAGATCTTCCGCGAAGGCAAGGCGGTGGTGCTAATCACCAACAACATCCATTCGACTGAGATCGGCTCCTCGCAGATGGCCATTGAACTGGCCTACCGGCTGGCCACCGAAGACTCGCCGGCGGTGCGCAAGATCCTGGATCAGGTGATCGTGCTGCTGATGCCTTCGGTCAATCCAGACGGCCAGATCAAGGTGACGGACTGGTACAACAAGTATGTGGGCACGCCGCAGGAAGGCAGCCCTCCGCCGTGGCTGTACCACACCTACGCCGGCCACGACGACAACCGCGATATGTTCCTCTTGTCGCTGAAGGAGACGCAGATGACGGCGCAGGTGCTCTGGCACGACTGGTTTCCCTCGATCTGGCTGGATCAGCATCAGCAGGGCACGGCGGGCCCGCGCATGTTCACGATGCCGTCCAGCGATCCCATCAATCCCAACGTGCATCCTCTGATTTACCGGCTGAACGCCATTTTTGGCCAGATTCAGGCCGCGGCGCTGGAAGCCGCCGGCAAGGACGGCATCATGCACAGCTCCACCTACACCAGCTTCTGGGAGGGAGCGATGGCGTGGTCGGGCTGGTGGCACAATCAAGTCGGCCTGCTGACCGAGGCCGCCAGCGCACAGATCGCCACGCCGGTGATTCAGTTGCGCACCGACGCAGCCCGGCCGGCGATTCCGGGAATGCAGCGCATGGCGGACCTGGGTTTGCTGGGGCCGGTGGAGACGCCTCCGGCGGCGCCCGGGTTCCAGATCGCGCCGCCGCGCGACGTCACCCCGCGCGCGGATTATCCGCGGCCTTGGCTGGGCGGCTCCTGGGGCCTCCGCGACATCGTGGATTACGAGATGATCTCGGCCATGGCCCTGCTTGAGTCGGCGGCCGATACCCGCGAGACGCTGCTGCGCCAGATCTACGACGTCAACGCGAGCACCATCGAAGCGGGACGCAAGGGCCAGCTAGGGTTTGGCGATCGGGATCCGGCCTACGCCGTGCTGATCCCCGCAACCGGCCAGCAGGATCGGAACGAAACGATCGAGCTGGTGGAGAAGCTGCGCATGGGCGGCGTGGAGATTTACCGCGCCCGGCAGCCGTTCACCGAAAATGGCGAGACTTGGGCGGCGGGGACCTACGTGGTTCCCTTCACGCAGGTGTTCGCGCGTTACGCCAAGGATCTTCTGGAAGTCCAGATGTACCCGGCGGGACAGCATTCTTCTCCGGGCGGGACAGCCGACGGACCTTATGATGTATCCGCCTGGTCGCTGGGCATGCAGTTCGGCGTTAAGACTGTTTTCGCGCATGAGCCTCTGCCGGCGAATCTGGGGCTCGACCCCATCCCGCAGAAGTTGAACTATGTTGTGGCAGCGGAGCGCAACGGCGCCAACATCCGCTTCCCCTACACCGGAGCGCGAGACGCGGTGGTGGTGAACCGGCTTCTGAAGGAGGGCGTGAGGGTCAACCTGGTGAGTCCGGGCGACACCAGCAGCTCAAATCAGGGCGATCCAAACGAAGACAGTCCGATGATCGAGACTTCGGCAGGGGCGCAAGCCTGGGCGGCCGCTACGCGCGACTTCGAAGTGACGATGAAGAACACCGCGGCGGCTCCGGGTTTCGGCACGGCCCTGCGCCTTCCGCGCATAGGCGTGTATCAATCCTGGACCGCCAACATCGACGAGGGCTGGACGCGCTGGGTGCTCGATCATTACGAATTCCCGTACACCACGCTGCACAACGCCGACGCGATCGCCGGCCGGCTGCGTTCCCGCTTCGATGCCATCGTGCTTCCGGATCAAACCGCCAAAAGCATCCTGGAGGGGCAGACCGCGCCCAGCACGCCGGCCGAATATCGCGGAGGACTGGGCGACCGGGGCTGGCAGGCGCTGAAGGATTTCGTGGATCAGGGCGGCACGCTGATTTCCTTCGGCGACGCCTGCAATCTTCTGGTGGACAAGCTGCCTCTGCCGCTGAAGGAGCTGAAGCGCAGCATGCTGCCGGATCAGCACGACGGACCGGGGACCATCCTCAACCTCCAGATCGACACGGCCAGTCCGCTGGGATGGGGCATGGCTCCGGCAACGTTCGGTTTCTATATGAATTCCCCGTTTTTCGACGTGAGCGACGGCTTTAACTCCCAAAAAGTCCACGTAGTGGCGCGCTTTCCCAACACGGGAGTGGCGGCGTCGGGATATCTGAAGGGTGAAGAGTACATGCTGGGCCGAGCCGCGGTAGTGGCCGTGGAGACGAATCCGGGCAAGGTGGTGCTGTTCGGCATCCGCCCCCAGCACCGAGCCCAGACCCATGTGACTCTGCCTCTGCTGTTCAACGCGCTGTACTGGTCGGCGGAGGGGGATTTCACGGCGGCGCCGTCGCAATAAAAATCTTGCAATAGCAGCGGCTCTCATCCCCGAGATTTTCCGCTCGTCACAATTGCTCAATGGTTCGCCGGGTTTGCGCGCATGCTATCAGCATGAATACAAACCCAGCAGTGGCAGTCCAACAACAGTCTATATGGCGACAGTCCATGTGGGGACTCTCTAACGGCATTTTCATGCTCGGGATCGCGGGCATCGTTTGGTTGATGTTGGCAGCCTGGTCGGCCGATTGGGCGTTGACCGGGACGCATTACCCTTTGGATTCGCCGTGGCTGCATGGACCTTTTCTCCCCTGGGGAGGGGCGCTTACCGGCGCGATCGCAATGATGGTGTTCGCCGGCGCGATCCGAGTACGACGCAAGTCCATGGGATATGGACTGGCCGACATCCGGAACAGCGCGGGGACCGAGCGCGGACGGCTTCGCAAAATTCGAATCGCATTCCTTTTCCTGGGCTTGGTACAAGGACTGCTGTGCTGGTTGTGCGTTTGGCTGGGGATCCACTTCGACCGCCTGGATCTGATCTGGCCCGGAATCGGCCTGGTGGTGAGCCTGCATTTCCTGCCACTCGCCCGCCTGTATCGCGTGCGGCCCTACTACCTCACCGCGGCAGCCGGGTGCGCCGTCTCACTCGTGGCGATCCTGGTTCCGCAAGCGTCGCTGCTGCCGTCGCTACGCCTGGTGCTCCTGGGCGCCGGGATGGGCGGGAGCCTCTGGATCACCGCCGCGTACCTGATTCGCAACGCCGACACAGCGGTGGGAGTGTGGGAACATGCAGATTGAAGCTGGAGCCATGAACACTTTCCCTGCCAGGAAGACAGACGCATCCTACTGGAGATTCCAGGCTCTCTTCTGGTTCGGTTATGCCGTATTTTACTTGTCGTTCGCGGTGCACTATGTGGGCTGGACTCCTGCGATTGTCGTGGGATACGCGCTGTATCCGCTCTACAGTATCGGCCTGACGCATCTGCTGCACCGCGAGTTCCGCCGTTGGCGCGGGCTGTCGCTTCCGGCATGGAAGAGGATCTTGGAGTCGGTGCTGGGCGTGTTAGCGGTCGGTCTGGTGCAGACGTTGCTGATCGCCGCGGTCACGCTGCCTTTTTACGGCCGGAACAGCGACTTCTATCAGTTCTCCTCCTTGATGTACATCGCTTTGGGCACTACCGCAGCAGTGTCGGTGTGGGTATTTACGTACCGCTATCGCGAGCATCGCGAGCTGCGCACCCAGCTTCTATTGGCGTTGCGGGAAGCTGAGCTGAGGGCGCTGGAGGCGCAGATCAATCCGCACTTCCTGTTCAACTGCCTGAATTCGATCCGCGCGCTGGTGGCTGAGAATCCGGCGCGGGCGCAGGACATGATCACGCGCTTGGCTAATATTTTCCGCTACAATCTGCATCGCGCGCCCACGCACACCGCCTTGCTGAATGCCGAGGTGGAAGTGGTCAGCGACTACCTCGCGCTGGAATCGGTGCGGTTTGAAGACCGCCTGCGAGTGCGCATGGCGATCTCAGCGGAGGCGGGGAAAACGCAGGTTCCGTCGATGCTGCTGCAAACTCTGGTGGAGAACGCTTTGAAACACGGCATCGCTCCACTGCCCTCCGGCGGCGATCTGTTGATTCGAGCCGAGCGCGACACGCACACGACGCGGATCGAGGTGGAGAACACCGGGCAGCTCGGCCCCGAACAGGGCAACGGGGAGTCCGCTGGCGTGGGGCTCAATAACACGCGCGAACGCTTGCGCTTGTTGTATGGCGATCGCGCCAGCCTGCAACTGCGAAACCGCGAGGACGGGCGGGTGGTCGCCACCGTCTTGATTCCCTCGAACGTTTCCGCGTGAAGGCAGTCATCCCTCGGGTATGAAGGTAATCATAATAGACGACGAACGGCTCGCGCGCGTGGAACTGCGGCGCTTGCTGGCTGCCCACCCGGAGGTACAGGTGGCGGGGGAAGCTCGAGGCGCGGAGGAGGCGCTGGAGCTCATCGCCGGCTTATCGCCCGATTTGATCTTTCTGGACATTCAAATGCCGGGGATGACCGGATTCCAACTGCTCGAGCGGCTGGAAGACGTTCCGCAGGTGATCTTCACCACCGGCTACGACGAATACGCGATCCAGGCGTTCGAGGTGAACGCGCTCGACTACCTGATGAAACCGATCGCCCCGGCGCGGCTGGCTGCGGCGCTGGCGCGGGTCCGGCCCCGGCAGCCGAAGTCGCGCCTGGAGCAAGTCTTTGTGCGGGACGGTGAAAAGTGCTGGATCGTCCGCTTGGCCGACGTGTTCCTGATGGAATCGGAAGGCAACTATACCCGTCTTTGCTTCGGTGGGGACCGCCCGCTGATCCGCCGCTCCCTCAGCGCGCTGGAGCAGCAGCTCGACCCGGCCATGTTCTTCCGCGCCAATCGCAAACAGATCGTGAATCTAAAGTGGGTCCAGGAAACGGCGGCTGGAATCGGAGGCGCCTTGGCGGTGACGCTCCGGGGCGGCCGGGAGGTGGAAATATCCCGTCGTGCAGCGGCTCGTTTGCGGGAAGTCATGAGCCTGTAGCTGAATTTGAACCTTTTGGCCGCTTGCGCGTCTAAGCCATCATGGGTTTATTGGGTGAGGTCCGCTTCGCGCTGCGGACGATGGCCAACAACCGGACCACGACGATTGTGGCCGTGGTGGCCCTGTCGCTGGGCCTGGGCGCGAACGCGACCGTATTCTCCATCGCCAACGGCGCCCTGTTCAAGAATATGCCGTTCGTCGGCGACGACATTTTCTATCTTGCGACCAAGGATGTGGCGCACGGCCAGCAGCGCGGGGGCGTCTCCTTTCCGGATTTTCTCGACTGGCGCGAGCACGCCAAATCCTTTCGCGCCATGGGAGCCTATCGCAACCGCAACGTGAACCTCAGCGAGAACGGCGGCGTACCCTCGCGTTACATCCGCGCCGCGGTCACGGCCAACACCTTCTCGATGATCGGTCAGAAACCGGTGATCGGGCGGGATTTCACCGCCGAGGACGAAAAACCGGGTGTGCCCGCGGTGGTCATCCTGGGCAATCAAATCTGGGTGACCCGTTACGGAGCGGATCGCGCGATACTTGGCCGGATTATCCGCGTGAACGACGTGCCCACCACCGTGATCGGCGTGATGCGGCCGGATCTCCGGTTCCCGGAAGACGCCGACGTATGGATTCCCTTGGTTCGCTCCACTGAGGACACGCAGCGTCAGAACCGCAACCTTTGGGTGTACGCGCAGCTTGCCCCTGCCGCCACGCAGGCATCCGCCGGGGTCGAGATGCAGGGCATCGCGCACAATCTTGAGATTGCGTATCCGGACTCCAATAAAGGCATCACCGCGATCGTGCAGACGTTCCAGCAAGCGAGTTACAGCGACGGCGATGACGACATCCCCACGCTGCTGGCGGCGTTGATGGGAGCGGTGATTTTCGTGCTGCTGATCGCCTGCGCCAACGTCGCCAACCTGCTGCTGGCTCGCGCCGCGGACCGTTCGCGCGAGATCTCCATTCGCGTGGCGATCGGCGCTGGGCGCTGGCACATCATCCGCCAGCTTCTGGTGGAGAGCGTCATGCTGTCGATGATCGCGGGCTTTTTCGGATGGCTGATTTCGTTGTGGGGGCTGCGAGTTTTCGACGCTTCCGTCCGCTCGCAAATCCCCGCGTGGATGAGTTTCCGGATGGATTACCGCGGATTCGTATATCTGGCGGCGATCTCTCTCGGCGCCGGTCTCTTGTTCGGGCTGGCGCCGGCGCTGCGGCTGGCGCGCATGGACGTGAACGCCTCGCTGCGCGAAGGCGGCCGCGGATCGACCGGCGGCGCGCGCAAGGGCCGCCTGTCGGGACTACTGGTGATCGCGGAGATGGCTTTGGCGGTGGTGCTGCTGACCGGCGCGGGACTGATGATCCGCAGCTTCCTGAAGATCTACACTGCAAACACCGGCGTGAATCCCAAGAACGTGCTGGTGATGCGGCTGATGCTTCCCGACGCGAAGTACCCGAAACCGGACGACAAAATTGCGTTTCACGATCGTCTCAAAGCCCGGCTGGACGCGCTGCCGGGCGTGGAGGGCTCCGCCATCTCGATCACCATGCCCACCGGCGGCTCCATGAGCTTCCCCTATGAGCTGGAGCATTCCGAGCCGGTGGATGAAAAGCTGCGGCCTTCGATGTCTTTGCTGGTGGTCGGCTCGGATTATTTTCGGGTCATGGGGCTGCCGATCGTCCAAGGACGCGCGTTCACGGCTAGCGACAGCGCCTCCGCGCCCCCGGTGGCGATCGTGAACCGGCGCTTCGTCGAAAAGTTCTGGCGCGGAGAAGAGCCGGTGGGCAAGCGTCTCCGCATTTTCAACGACGGCAAGCCGGAGCCATGGCTCACCGTGGTGGGCGTGGCCCCCAACGTTCTGCAAAACGGCGTCGCGGTGAAGGAGTTCGACCCGCTGGTGTACGTTCCTTATCGTCAAAGGACCATGCCGGACATGGCGCTGATGGCTCGCACTCGCGTGCCTCCCGCGACGCTGGCGTCGGCTTTCCGCCAGGCGGCGCAGGCCGTGGATGAAGACATGCCGCTCTACAATCTGCGCACGCTGGAGGAGCGGCTGGCGCTCAATTATTGGGAGCAGGGGATCTTCGGCACGTTGTTTTCGATCTTCGCGGGGATCGCACTGGTGCTGGCCTCGGTCGGGCTCTACGCCGTGATTGCGCAATCGGTGAGCCAGAGGACGCAGGAGATCGGATTGCGGATGGCGCTGGGCGCGTCGGCGAAAAACATTTTGCGGATGGTGTTCCGCCAGGGCATGCTGCAACTGGCCATCGGACTGTTGGTGGGAATCGCCGCCGCGGTGGGCTTAACCAGGTTCTTGGGCTCGCTGCTGGTGCTGGTGTCGCCCACCGATCCCGTGACCTTCACGCTGGTCGCCGTGGTGCTGGGCGGAGCCGCGGCGCTGGGCTGTTTCATCCCGGCACGGCGCGCCACGCGCGTCGACCCGCTGGTGGCTCTGCGGTATGAGTAGGCTTCAATCCGCGCCGGACAGATGGAGCCACTTTCCCTGGTAAAGGTAAAGGACCTCGGATGCCTTCCCGACAAACGCATCGTCAATGCCTGCGTGGTCCATCGGCGGAGGCTTCTCCCCACCGTAGGTGTTATAGTGCTCCATAATATATGCCTTGCCCGCCGGACTGATCTTCCTCGAATAGACCCTGTCGTTATTGCCCGTCCAGCTTTGAATACGATATGAATCCGGCTGTTTTGCGATCTCTGCGGGGTTGGTTTCCACGCCATTCCAGAAAACCAGGATTGAGGAGACCCGGTTCACGGAGCAGAGCACAGCCCAATCGGTCTGACCCGGCCTCGCAAACTCGCCTTTGATGACGTTATGGAGGCCTTCGACCATCGGCACTTGTGGAACGGTGCACCCTCGGCGTTGAACTTCCGCGGCCAGGTTGCGCGGCAGATTGGGAAATCCGGCAGGATTAAGCCGAACGACTCCATCGGACTGTGCCAGGCATGAAGCGGCGATGGCCGCAAGGAACAGAACAGTCCTCGAAAGACTCATGATCCAAGTGTAGAGCCGAGAGCCTTCCAGAAGATGACGGTATCGCACCAACTCCCATCCGGGTTCAGAGCGTACTTCGGAATCACCCCGGCCTTCACCCAGCCCAACCTCACGTAGAGTTTTTCAGCTGCGCCGCCTTCGCAGGTGTCGAGCACAAGCAGACTCTTGCCTGCGTCCTTCGCGCATGCCTCGGCGCGACGCATCAGCTCGGCGGCCAAACCGCGGCCTCGCGCGGATCGCAGAACCAGCAGCTTGGCGATTTCGGCGCGGTGCGGTTGATTGGGAGGCAGCGCCATTACCACCTGGACCGTGCCGGCCAATTTGCCTTCGAGAAACGCCGCCAGCAAAATCCGGTCGCCCGCTTCGACGCCCTCAATGACCTTGCGAAAAAACTCTTCCGCCGCCGGCTTCCCGAAAGGAGGCATGAAGCTTACCGAGGCCCCTCCCTCCACGCAATCCACCAGGACTTCGGCGAGTTCGCTCAAAGACGCGGAAGCCTGGGACGCGGTCAAGCGCCGAATCTCGACGATCGCGGGTGCGCTCACGCGATCTCTTATCCGCTGACCGGCTTGGGCATGTGGGAAAGGTGGAAAAGGGGGTTCCGTTGACACCGAGGCGAATTGAATGTAGCATCTAAATCGGTATATTGCGCCCGCCTGAAGGCGGGCCGGAGTCCCCGCGCGACGAAGCGGCGGTTTTCTTTAGGGACCTTGGAGAGGAGATCGGGCTGAATGCGAGGTTGGTTCGAACGCTGGTTCGGAGGGTTGATCGTAGTTTCCGCCGCCGGTGCGGCGTGCCTGGTCTTTTCGGTGGTTCCCGTTTCCGGGCAAGCTCAAGCGCCCGCCTATAAGGCTCCTCGCACCAAGGATGGAAAGGCCGATCTGAACGGAGTCTGGGAGGCCATGAACACCGCCAACTGGGACCTCCGCGCGCACGCGGCCGCGCAAGGGCCGGCGCTTTCGCTGGGAGCCCAGTTTTCGGTCCCGCCCGGACCCGGCGTGATTGACGGCGACGGCACAATCCCGTATCTGCCCGCCGCGGCGGAGCAGCAGAAGAAAAATTTCGCCAATCGCTTGACGCTCGATCCCGAGGTCAAATGCTACATGGGAGGCGTTCCGCGGTCGAACTATATGCCCTATCCGTTTCAGATCATCCAATCGCCCAAAGTCGTCATGATGGTTTATGAATATGCGGGCGCGGTGCGATCCATCAATATGGAGAAGCCCACCGAGGCTCCCGCCGATAGCTGGATGGGATGGTCCAACGGCCATTGGGAGGGAGACACGCTGGTGGTGACTGTCACCGATCTGAACGACCAGACCTGGTTGGACCGCGCCGGCGATTTCCACAGCGACGCCATGAAGGTGACCGAACGCTATACCCCGCGCAGCGCCGATACACTTATGTACGAGGCGACGATCGAGGATCCCAAGACTTTCTCGCGGCCCTGGAAAATCAGCATGCCGCTGTACCGGCATGTGGAAAAGAACGCGCAGATAATGGAATACAAGTGTGCTGAGTTTGCAGAAGAAGTACTGTACGGAAAGTATCGCAAGCAGCCCGCGAAGTGATGTGTAAGATACAAGTGATCTGTTAAAAGGAGATGCAAATGAGTCATCGAGTTCTCGCTTCCACTTTAGCCGCCGCGATCATGGCGGTGTTGCTGACGGCCCCCGTCTTTGCCCAGGCGCCGGCGGCTGCCGTTAAGACGACGCCCGCGGCGTCCTCGGCGATTCCGCGCACCCCGGACGGCCATCCGGATTTGTCGGGAGTTTATACGAACGCGACCAATGTCCCGGTGGCGCGGCCCGCGAATCTGGGCGCGAAGGAGTTCTACACGGACGACGCCGACCGGCAGGCCTCGCGCGGTGGAGGCGGCGGTGGCCGGGGCGGTGCTGCCGCCGGTGGACGCGGCGGACGCGGCGGCGGGGCAGCGATCGATCCCGAGACGGGCCTGCCGGCGCTGGCGGTGCACTACGATACCAGCCAGTTCGGGCTGTCGGGCAGCACGATCGTGCGCGCGCCCAGTCTGCGGACCTCGATCATCACCGGACCGGACGGCAAGGTTCCTCCGCTGACGCCGGAGGCCCAGAAGAGGCAGGCCGATACTCGCGCCTACAACGCTCAGCATCAATGGGATGGCCCGGAGAGCCGGCCGCTCGCCGAGCAGTGCATTATGTGGGGCAACGAAGGTCCGCCGATGATGCCCGCGGGCTACAACAGCGACCTTCAGATCGCGCAGGGACCCGGCTATGTGGCCTTTGAGCAGGAGATGATCCACGACACCCGCATCGTCCCGACGGATGGACGTCCGCATCTTCCGGACAGCGTCCACCAGTGGTTCGGCGACGCGCGCGGCCATTGGGAGGGCGATACGCTAGTGGTCGAAACCACCAACTTCAGCAACCGGACTTCGCTTCAGAATACGCCTACCACGGAGAAGCTGAAAGTGACCGAGCGGTTCTCCCGCGTGGATGCCAACACCGTCAAGTACGAATTCACGGTAGACGATCCCGGCACGTGGACCAAGCCGTGGTCGGGCGAGCTCGCCATGACCAAGATCGACAGTCCGCTGTATGAATACGCCTGCCACGAAGGAAACTACGGCATGGCCAACAACCTCAGCGGCCAGCGCGCCGTCGAGAAGAAGGCAGCCGAGCAAAAGTAAAGTAAGGAGTTCATTTCCATGAGAAAAACACTCGCTGTCCTGGTTGCCAGCGCCGGCCTCCTGTTGTGCGCCGCACCCGTGTGGGCTCATCACGCCTTTGCGTCCGAATTTGACGAGAAGAAGCCCCTCAAACTGCATGGAGTCGTCACCCAATGGGAAATGGTCAATCCCCACTCCTGGATTCACCTAGACGTGAAGAATCCCGACGGCACCGTGACCCCTTGGATGATCGAGGGCGGAAGCCCCAATGCGCTTTTCCGGCTCGGCTTCACCAAGAATTCGCTGCCGGCGGGCACTGAGCTCATCATCGAAGGCTATCAGGCCAAGGACGGAGCCAATCGCGGCGTCGGCGCCAAGCTGACGTACATGGACGGCAAGAGCCTGTTCCTGAAGCCCCCCGGCGAAGACAAGTAATGCGCGATCGCCGTCAACTATGGGTGGCGGCTTCGCTTGCTGTAAGTGTGCTGGGACAGGCTCCCACAAAAGCCTGGACTCCGCCAAAGACCCCAGACGGCCAGCCGGATCTTTCCGGCTACTGGACCAACATCACGCTTACGCCGCTGCAACGGCCCGCGAATCTCGCGGATAAGCCGTTTTTCACTCCCGCGGAAGCCGCCGCCTACGAAAAGGAAACCGTGGAACGCAATAACGCGGACCGCCGCGACCCTGGCACCGACGCCGATGTGGGGAAGGCGTATAACGACTTTTGGTGGGACCGCGGCACCAAAGTCGTATCCACGCTGCGCACGTCGTTAATCGTCGATCCGCCCGACGGCAAGGTTCCCGCTCTAACCCAGGAAGCGCTGCGGCGCCGGACTGAAGGCCGCGGTGCGGCGCAGGGGCATGCCTACGACGGGCCGGAGAACCGGCCGCTATCGGAGCGGTGCATCTTGTGGGCGACCGCCGGGCCGCCGATGATGCCGAGTTTTTACAACAACAACTATCAGATCGTGCAAGGGCCCGGATACGCGATCATCGTGGTGGAGATGATCCACGACGCGAGGGTCATTCCTTTGGATGGGAGCCCGCATCCGCCCAAGGACGTGCGCCTATGGCTGGGCGATCCGCGCGGCCATTGGGACGGCAACACGCTCGTGGTGGAAACCACCAATTTCACGGACAAGACGGGGTTTCAGGGATCCAGCAAGGACATGCGCCTGGTGGAGCGTTTCACGCGGACCGCTCCCGACACGATTATGTACCAGTTCACGGTGGACGATCCCTCGTCGTTCGCCAAGCCGTGGACGGCCGAGATTCCGATGCACCAGACCGCGGGTCCTCTGATAGAATATGCATGCCACGAGGGCAACTACGCCATGTCGGGCGTGCTTTCCGGCGCGCGCGCGGACGAGAAGAAAGCCGCACAGGGAGGGAAATAGCAGATGCGAATCAAGGTAGCCATTGCGATTGCGGGCGCGGGCCTGCTCCTATCCGCCGTGCCGGCGCGGGCTCATCACGCCTTCACGGCCGAGTTCGACGCCAAGAAACCCTTGAAGCTGCGCGGGACCATCACCAGGGTGGAGTGGATCAATCCCCACTCCTGGATTCACATTGACGTCAAGAACCCTGACGGCACCGTGACCAACTGGATGGTGGAAGGCGGCAGCCCCAACGCGCTGCTGCGGCGCGGCGTGGCCAAGGAGACGCTGAAGGCCGGCATGGAGGTGCTCGTGGATGGGTATCAGTCCAAGGACGGCTCCAACCGCGCCAACGGCCGCGACATCACCTTCGCCGATGGCCGCAAGCTCTTCGTGGGATCGTCGGGCACCGAAGCTCCCGACGAGCGTCCGGAGAAGTAGGATCATGGGTAAATGAGCGGTGCGCGCCAGCATGCGCACGAACTAATTGACCGGCTGCCGGAAACGCAGCTTTCTGCTTTGGTTGGGTTACTCGAGACGATTGTCGATTCCAGTTTGGAAGACGAAGAGATCGGCGAGGAAGAAGCTCAAGCCGTGGCCCGCTCAAAAGAGTGGTTCAGGTGCAATCAAGGCATTCCTTTTGAAGGCGTTGCGGCCGAAGTGGGTGTCACGATGGAGCAGATTCGCAACCACAAGAAACCGGCTTGAAGCGGATCGTCTTTTCCGATGAGGCGAAGAACGATATTCGGGCTATCCCTCAGCAGATCGCGATGAATATTTTGGCGGCGATTCACCGAAGAGAGCGACGAATTCCGTATCCACCCGTAAAGAATCGCAAGGACGCCTATCGGTGAGGATTCAGGCAAAGGGCTGCCCCAGGCGCGTCGGGCTGCGGCATCAAGCTCGCCGATGGGCGCAAGCTGCTCGTCGGGCGCTGCACGATTCAGTTCCGCCCTTTTCGCGCTCCGTCGGTTGAACGCCAGCGCGATAAGAACCCCTGGGAACGCGAGGATATTCGTGCCTTCTTGAACAGGCTCTCCGAGTGGGCTACAGCAGCAAGGTTCCGACCGCGCATCCCACCAGCGCGGATTTTAACCCAACCTTCGCAGTTGCGGCGAGTTTTTAGGTGAAACGGGGACCTCCGTAGAGATAAAGCCTTGGGGATCAATGGAACATTTCTGGAAGAGGTTGTAGTGGAGACCTACCCTCTAGGC
>Ga0182024_10000702_pt1 | contig 86894 bp, 85 predicted proteins | sample P32metaG_FD_120480 | JGI IMG/M metagenome (GOLD analysis project Ga0182024, IMG submission 120480) | Permafrost microbial communities from Stordalen Mire, Sweden - P3-2 metaG (Illumina Assembly) | ecosystem: Environmental > Terrestrial > Soil > Wetlands > Permafrost | place: Sweden: Stordalen... | reverse complement strand
TGTGGGATCAGAGATCACCATTTATGCCGCCGAGTTCAACACGGTGCTGGCCAGACATCTGTGGCCACGCGGAATGGTCCAACCACCCCTCACCGAAGCTGACCAGCGGTCCATGGCCCTCCAAGCGACGCAAAACCAACGCCGACCTGAACAAGAGGTGTCCGTCGGATTCAATACACCGGCCATGTCCCAACGCGAGTGGCTTTCCTCTCGGGCCAACGAACCAGACGACGATGAGACAGGTAACAAAGTTGAACTTGGCCGGTCTGACGAACAAGAACCCTAGGCAAACTGCCGGCAGCAACCTCTCGTTGTTCGTCACACCGCGGCTAGCGCCGGACCCACAAGAAGGAGGACTGCAATTCGTTGCAGAGGTGCTCCAGGTGCGAAAAGGCACCGGTCTTCTCGATCCGCCTCCTGTTCCCGAGTGCTCGGATGAGGCTGTCGGGCAGAAAGAGTTGCAGCACCACGGCGACGAACACGGCCAGCAGGGCGGTCCAGCGAGGCTCATCGTGCGACTGGATGCCTTGTCTATCAGTAATGACACAATCGGACAACGGATGGGCCCTCACCAGCGGCAGGGGAATCGGCGGTCATTCGTTTGATACCTCGACTGGCGGTTCAAGACTTGTGCGAGGACACACCGTGTTCATCGACGGCAGTCCGAGAGGAACGCTCTGAGCCACATCGACGTGACTACCCGGTCTCACCGGGACACCACACGTTGAAGTTACGCATCGTAGGCACCGGAACCAGCGAGAACGCTGAATTCTCCGTTGAGGTTGATGCCGGTGAGACGAGCGGGTTCCGGACCGAGAAGCTGCAATGGAAGAAGGTCTACACGGCCCCGCTTGGCATATTCTTCCCAGATAGATTTGCGGCCAGGCCTTGGATCCAGTTGGAGCAGTTGGAAGGCCTCGATCGATCGGCGAAAGCATTGTGAGCACGGGGCGTTTCGACGTGCTGGTCGTCGGGTCAGGGCCCGCTGGCAGCTTTGCCGCGCTCACGCTGGCCCGCCAAGGTGCACGGGTCGCACTTTTGGACAAGACGAGTTTCCCCCGTGACAAGGCGTGCGGCGATTTGGTGGGCCCCCGAGGCTTACAACTGCTGGTTGACGCCGGCCTCTCGATCTCCGGCGGCCTCAACGTCGACGACCTGGTAGTTGTTGGTCCCACCGGTCGTCGAGTTCGTCTGCCGTCCGCGACGGGGCATACCTACCCTGGGCATGGCACAACGGTCACGCGTGCCGCGTTTGACGCTTTCCTGCAGGAGGCTGCAATCGAGGCTGGCGCCATCCCGTTCATCGGCCGGGCTGATCGGCCGCTCGAAGCCGAAGGGCAGCTCGACGGCTACCGGACGGGCACCGGCGACGAGCTGCGTGCCGACTTTGTGATTGGCGCCGACGGCGCCACCAGTCACGTGGCGACTACCGCCGGACTGGTCGAAGCCGACAAGGTTTTGTGGGGCTTCGCCGTGAGGGCCTATCTCAACCAGTCTGTAGAGCTGCCAGTGATCGCATTGTGGGAACAGCGCCGCTGGCACGCGTTTCCCGGATACGGATGGATCTTCCCGGCCGCTAACGGGGGGGCAAACGTGGGGCTCGGTATCGCCACGCGCTCCAAGCGTTCGGAAGGAACTGGGGCTGCGCGCATGTTGCCTGCCTTCCTCGATCACCTTCGGGTGCTGGGCCTCATCGATGGCGCCGCCCCCGAGCCGTCTCGCCGACTTGGGGGCTGGCTCAAGATGGGGATGATCGGGACCACGCCTGCCAGAGGTAAGACTCTCCTGGTTGGCGATGCCGCCGGCCTGGTGAACCCGTTGCAAGGTGAAGGCATCGCGCAAGCCATGGGCAGCGGGATGGCTGCGGCAGAGGCAATCCTTCGCGCCCCAGGCCACCCCGCTGACCTGTATCGAGCCGCGCTGGCCGATGCACATCTTCCGTACCATCGGATCGCCGCCGTCGCTCATGCAACGCTGGTGGGTCGCCCAATCGCCGTTGCGACGGTGGGGCGTGCCCTGACCCTTCCTGGAGCGGGACGCGCGCTCGCCGGTGGCTGGGCGATCTTCTGGAACGAGCTGCTGGACGGAGCGCCAGCCAGCCGGGCGCGCACGGTCGCTACCGCAGCGACCAGTCTGGGTGAGCGACTCACAGTACGATCGCGTTCGGCGCGGTGGTTTAGCGATTCCCTAGGTAGCTCTCGGTGAGGCGGTTCCAGTGGCGGTGCCAACCGATCGCCGTGACGAGGCTCTTGGCGAATCCAGTGTCTCCGTTGCCCGAAGTGACAACCCCCGGCGCATTGGTCATCGACAGGAGGTCGAGAACGTCCGTCCCCTGCCCCGACGCGCCAATCGTCTTGTAATGACGGAATGCCTCCCCCAGGTTCACGGCGACCTATGGGTCCTCAGCCAGGGCATCGGTCGAGGTTCCGCGGGCGAGCACGAGGGGCGTTGTCGGGCCTGCATGGCGAACTCGGCGACCAAGAATTCTCCGCCGCCTACGCCGCAGGCCGAGTCCTCGACGCCAAGGCGGCGACGACTCTGGCCACACGGAAATGCGGACAACAACGAACGGGCGCGTCAGGCTGGGACTCGGCCGAGAGACCGTTACTCGGGACTGAGCAGCCGTGTACGGCTAGTGCGTCGATGCTCGGTCAGCGGGTGCGCCTACCTCTTGAGGCTTCCTCGGATAGACCAAGCTCAGATGCCGGCGCCCCTGCCTTTAGCTCGTCCCAGGTGTGCTTCCGTCGGATGACCCATGTTGTGGCAGAGATCAAGGAGCCGTGCACGCCACTGCCACTGGGTTGTTCGAGTAATCCGTCGGCTGGTGCCAGCTTGGACACGTGGTCGAGTTGGTCACCGCAGAAGAGGCGAGGGCATATGAAGCATCAGTGGGCGTGAGATAGCTCGGTGGCGAGACCAGGGCCAGGCGCGGGTCCCACGTATAAAACTTGCCGTACCCGGTATGGTTGGCGCTACTGGTCGGTACTCCGTTGGCGTCGGCTGTCAACGTGCCACCGCCGATCCCACCCCGAGCCTCTTGCTGAATCGACCCGTAGAGGATGATCTGATCCATATTGGGACCGGCGTTACTGTTGTCGGCCACAAAGGACTGGTTCAGAGCCAGGATCGAAGCGTCGATGACGATATTGCCTTGCGCGACGCTGTTCTGGCTCACATAGGGATCGCCGGTCCCAATGGTGTTGTACGGCGTGCACATCGGCGCGGTGTCGACAACGCTCATCGTCGGACTGATCGTCGCCTGCTTCACCGAACCGGGGTCGCCGCAGAAGGGGAGCGAATCGCCGGTATTTGCCGGGTCGATGGGGTGATTGATCTCGACGAACTGCTGAGCGACGAGGCCCAGGACGTCATTGAGGTGACCGGATCCGGACGCATTGTATAGACATGCTGACTCTTGCTGCAATCCCCCGAAAACCGGATCGCCCGGATTGGTTAGCCTCCAGTTGATGCAATCGTCGTAGGTGAGGTTTCCATCGATGACGACGTCGTTGGCGGTGCCGATGGTGAGTAGTCCCGAGAGGTGCCCTTGGACAAAAGCGTCCGCCTCCTGGTCGGGACTGGCAGTCTGACCGTAATAACATCCGCTGCACGAAGGCAGAGTCTGGGCGTACGTCCCCGCGTCCGACGAATAGAAATGACCACTGTCGTCGAACGGATTGGCACCGGTCTGCACGTTGGAACTGGAGGCGGTTTCCACGAAGACGACCCCGTTGGCGGGGAGCGATCCCGTGGTACCGGTCCACGGGGCGCCGGAAGCGGCCGGGTTGGGGCAACCCGTCCCCGGGCTGGGACTGGCCGGCGTATCGGGGCTGATGACTTTCATCTGGTTCCCCACCAGGGTGATCTGGGTCGGTCCCTGGTACAGGCATCCACCAGCCTCTGCGATCGTCTGCAGCTGAGTGTCGTCCACCGGTGACTGTTCCACGGCGTTGGCATCGCTACTACTGCTGCTGGATATGCCGACGGCGTTACTGCAGTTGAAGGTCGTAGCGTCGGTGTATATGCAGTTGGGATCGGCGGTGGCGACGACCGACGGCGTTCCGGGGGGGTTCGGCGAGGGCCAGGGGACGCCGAAATTCGGATCGTTGCTCACTTTGATCGCATCGTTGGAGAACAGCGGACCGTTGATGGTATCGCCAGATGTAAACGGCGGTGCCTCATCGCCGCACGGCCCGACGTCGTTTTTTGCTCCGCCGGTGGCGTTGTTTGTCAGTGTATAAGGAGCTGGGGAAGAGCTCGTCTGCCAGATGTACGAGCATTGTCCCGCCTCTTCGCCCTCATAGTCACCGGCATAAGTACCGGAGGCGTATTTTATGTGCTGATATTCCGCGCCCGTTCCGGCGGGATTCGAACCTTCGAAGTCGGACCAAAACACATTGTTCAGATATCCGTTGATGGGCTGGAACTCACTGGTGATCGTCTGGTACACGAAGTGGCCCGGAAAACCGGCGGCGCCGATGATCTCGACGTTCAGACTGGTCAGCGAGCCGTCGGCAGCAAGTTGCGGCTGGGGATTGTCAAGGAGGAAGTACTCGGGGATCACGCCATGGCCCCCGGTGGTTCCCGGCACTTGATTCCACACCTGGTAGTGGAGCCCCGTGCACAGCGCATTGCCGTTGAGGGTGGAACTGCAGTTGGCCAGGTTGGGATTGTTGTTGATGACACTCTGGAACGTATTAAGGCCGGCTTCGACAGCTCGGAAGGAGTAGTGCTGGATCTCGTTGGCTTCGAGGAGGGGGTTGGTAGCGATGGTGGTTGTCGCCATTATTGTGCCCACTGTCGCCATCAAAATGGCCACGGCAGTGACCAAGACGATCGCACTCTGCCCCTCCTCGCCGACCGATCGACGTCGGTTGATCCTGCGAGGTCGTCGGGGATCGGACCCTGGCGAGGGCAGGAACATTCTAGAGCACAGCTTCGACACCGTCGTCACCCCACCAATGGATTGTAAAGATTGGACGTGGACGTCAAAGAAAAGGTCGTCGTCTCGTCTTCGGCCGGAGTCGGTGATCCCGGAGATTGAATCAATAGGTCAATGGTGAGACCTTGCACGGCGTCTCCGGGACAGGTGTTGGCAATCGGAGTGGCTGACTGGGTTGCCGCGCAGGTATGGAAGATGCTGTCGTCCTTCAATGTCTGCGGTAGCGGCCAGAAAAATCCGGTCGGTGGCGGCGATGCCACGGACACCGGTACCTCCTGCCCCGAACTTCCGGACGAAGTTTGGAGAAGGATGTAGGTGAAGATCGGGGTATATGGCAGCACCGTCCCGCCGTAAACCGTCGTCGGAGTGTCGTAGTTCACAATATAGGGAACGCGAAAAACCAGCCGGGCGCCGTTGTGGGAGATGCCTGTATAGCTGCAGACGCTGGCGGGGTTGGCGGCGAACGGGCATGACCCGGCGTCGGGGATTTGTTCGGTGACGGAGAATGTCCAGGTCTTGGGCTTTCCCGCCACCACTGGATTGGCTGTCTCGGAGGCCACGATTTGCGCGGGACCGGCGCCGTTGCCGACATTCGAATAGAAGGTCGTGGAAAAGTTACCGACAGCCGTCGATCCGACATATTGGCCGGTGTCGGATCCTGCGACGGTGGAGAAGGCGGGGGAAGGGACATTGGCGTTTACGCCGGTGGACGGTGTGGGTCCAGGCTCCACTTGAGCCCGGACCAACTTTTGGAAGTTGGAGCCCACGAGGACATCTTGTTCGGTGTTGTTGTACGACCCCAACACTTGGTTGCTGAGGCTCAGGTACGACGAGACGGTAACCAGGACGAGGGTAACGAGAACGATCAAAACGGTGGAAGCGACGAGAAGTTCCGTCAGCATCATCCCGGATTCGCTGTCGGTGGCGTGTCGGTACCTCTGGCGGCGGTCACCTTGGGCGAGCACCGACGTCACCGGTGGACGGGTCATGGTCCGGTCACCGTCACCACGGTGGGAAGTGGAGTCGTGGTCCCACCCACGATGTCCGAGCCGGGATTCACGGTCACGGTGACGGCCGTGGTTGTGTGGATGCCGGATGTCATGGTCAGGTTGTACGTGCCGAAAGGCACTTCAGTGCGACTGAGCCCATCGGCTCCCGGTGTCTGGAGCACGTATCTATGGGTGGAGCAGGGCGAGGAGGCCGTCGACTGGAGGTACACCGTGTCACTCGACGGTACGGCCAGAACACCGACTACTTGCAGGGCCAACACGCCCAACGGGACGGTCACCGCCGGAGGCCCTGTCAGTCCCGGAGTACCGCTGGCCAGGACCGTGCCCGCAGCCGTCGGTTGTTCCGAGGGGCAGTCAGCGGCGAAGACCGTGTACCCCGAGGTGAATGGATAGATGGGGCCTATCGCCGTGGCGTTTGTCGATCCGCCGGCGGCGATGGCGTTCCAATAACCGTTGTTGGCGGACGCGGTGTTGATGATTCCCGGACTTCCGGCCGTGGCCAGTTCTATGGGGACGCCGGTGACGACGTTTCCGCTGAGGGTCAGGCCTACATCGGACGTGTGGTCGGTCCACTGTCCTGCGGGGCCGGTCGTCGTGGAGGTGAAGGCCGCCGACTGAGTGCCGGCTCCCACGGCCGTGCAGGTGGCGTTGGCCACCGGTGTGCAGCCGATTCCGTAGAAGTAGGGAAGTCCGGTTTCCGCCGCCGGAAGGCTGATCAGGGGCCACGTCGCCGCTGGACCGGGTGACCCCGTCAGCAGGACTCCGTCCGGTTGGCCCGCACTTGTCGAAGTCCCGGCGATGAGGCAGCTGGTGGCGACCGGACAGGTGAGCGACGTCAGTCCGGTGACCGATCCGGCCGCCGTGGCTGCCGTCCATGAGTCATGGCCGACACCGGCGAGGGCGCCGGACAGGATGGCCTGATTCGACCCCGCCGTGCCGGTGGCGACGCAGACGGTGGACGACGGACAGGCCAACTGCGACACCAGCGAGATCGGACTTCCGCCGGCGGGGGGGAGCGTGTCTTGGGTCAGCGTCTGGTTCTGGCTGGCGGGTAGGGCGGGAGGAGTGAAGGTCGGGCTGCCGGTGAGCATGAAGGCGCCGGTCGTAAAGAAGGTGGTGCCGACCCCGCTGACCACGCACTGGAGCGTCGAAGGACATGCCACCTGGGAGACCGAGGCCACCGACCCCCACGGTGTCACCAGGGCCGCGGGGTAGTTGTCGACGGACCAGGTGCTCCCTGACCCGGTGACCGATCCGGTGAGGACCACCGGTCCGACCGTGCCTCCGGGTCCCACGGGGCTTCCCGATCCGGTGCTTCCCGTTCCGATGGCCATACAGGCGGACGAGGACGCGCACGCCACCTTCGTCAGGGAGACAAGCGTGAGGTCTACGGGGGTGATAGGGCCTGCACGCACGGGGCCTCCCACGTCGGTGGTGTCCGTGCCGGCCACCCAGGGACCGGCGGGGGGCCCGGAGACGGCAACGCCGACCGCCCCGGCCGACCCGATGGCCACACAGGTTGTGGCCGAGGGGCAAACGACCTGGGAGAGCGAAGTCACGGCCGCCGGCAGGGTGACATTGCTCCAGGTGTCGCCGCCGATAGTGATGGCGCCCGAGAGCGCAATGGGACGCGCCGTCCCGCTCACCACCCCGTTGCCGATGGCGACGCACGTCGATGCGCTCGGGCACGTCACCTGGGTCAGTTGGGTCACCGTCTCGCCGCCGGGAAGCGTCGGCGTATCGACCGAGGGGGCGGCAAAGCTGGTCGTCGGGCTCGACACGATGTACCCGGCCGGTCCGTAGCCCACCCCGACACAACGTGTGGTGGAGGCGCAGGCCAGGGACCTGATGCGTGTCAGCTTGTTGGCCGGAAGCGCAGCGGTGGCCCACTGCCCGGTGGCGCTGGACATCCACTCGATGTCGGCGCCGGCCCCGTTCTCCCCGGCGGCCACACATGCGATCTGGCCGGCTCCCGGACAGAAGACCCCGTCCTCCACCGCGGTGGACGAGGCGTACTGGAGTCCGACATTCGTGCCTTCATCGAAACTCAACGCCGGAAGCGTGTCGGTCTGTCCGATGGTGATGGTGGCGGCGAAGGACAGCGATGCGGCGCCGCCCGCCGGTTCGGTGGCGGTTGCGTCGGTCGCCAGATTCTGGATAAACGGGGGTGTTCCGAACGGAGCCGACGAAGGCTCTCCGACAGTCACCGTATAGGCATTGGGGTTGAGCTCGGCGAAGACGCAGCCGTATTGATCCGGATAGACGGGTGTGGTTTGCCCGCTGATGGTGACGGGGATGGCCGTCACCCGCGCCACGGAACCCGGGTTCGCCGGGAACCAGGGGACGGCAGGGGCGTTGTGGTCGGAATCGGTAGAGTCGCCGTTGACCTGCAGTGACAGGAATCCGTAGGAAGGAATTCCGGGGGTCGGAAAATCGAGGTTCGTCGAATCCTGGATGCTGTTGTGGTAGCCCCAGGTGACGACCACCTGGAGGTTGAGGACGGGAGCGGCGCCCGGCGTCGATGTGCACAGGTCCGGATTCCCGCCGCCGTCCGGACTCGCCCACTTGTACTCGGCACTTACATGGTATGTAGCAGACCCCCGCGTCACCGCCAGCGAACCTGGTCCCCACCCGCCGGGAGTCAGGCTGGGAGCAAGGGTAGTGTCGGTCCAGACTCCTAAATTATTGTTCTGGGGGGGAGGGTCTTGCGCCTGGCCGAGCTGTTCAGTCCATTGTTCGGCGATGGACAACGCCGTCAGACCGTTTCGGGCCGTCGCCGCCTGACCGGCTTCGTTCACCAACAGCAATGCGGCGGGTATCAGTGCGATCATGAGAATGGAGAAGGCCACCATGACCTCGACCAGGGTCATACCGGCGTCCGAACTCTGTCGTACGGCACGATCGGCAGTTCGGGCGCACGCCGAAGCCAGGCCGGCGGCCCTTCTCAGTAACGACATGAAACTCGGGTCAGTAACGTGACGCTGAGTAGCAGAACGTTCGCCACGAACGCGGTTCTTAAACGTGATTCCACCTTCACCGTTGTGGACGACGGGTCAACTTTGAGGAATGCATGATCGATCGTTGGCCACTCAGAGTGGACTCCATTTCTTCGGTACGGTGGTGAGTGCTGAGGACCGGGAGACGGGGTCACCCCGCCGCCTTTCGGCGGAGGGCGACAAGTCCCTCGGGGCGCGGCAAGCCGACCATGGGTTCATCATCGGCTGCCAAGGGCCCAAGCTGTAGCCGACAACACCCTGGTCAGCGTGGGCGCCAGGCGGACGCGTCCATCTACTGCGGCGGAAAAAACCGGGTGCCCACGGGGCACGCGGCGAGGAGCACGAGGCGCCCCCGAGGTGCCGTACCCTCTACCTTCGGCCCAGACCGGTATCGCAAGCTGGTTCCGGCGGCTAGGGGCGGCTCACGAGGGTCATGAAGGCGGTCACATAGGCAGAGGTCGCTCGCTTCTGGATCAGCCTCGTGATGGGCGCCCCGATGCGAGCGAGCCGATCGTCAGGCCGTGAGAACGCTCTGATCGTCAACCGGGCGCCGCCATCATCTGAGCGGTCAACGACGAATGCCTCCTCCCCTCGCTCGGGGTGGCCGGGAAGAGTCCCATAGGCGAACCCGAAGCGCTCAGATTCGTCGATCGTGTACACGATGCGGCATGGTGCCACGGCTGTGGCAGGTCCAAGCGGGACGAGGACGAGAACCGTGGTGTCAGGTTCCAGAACTTGGCCTTCGGGAAAAACACGTAGTCCGGCTTTGGCGTGCATGCTCCAGTTCTTCAGAACGATCACGGCCTTCTCGAAGACATCAACGCCGGCCAGGTTGGTCTCACGTCGGTCATGGTGGTAACCCGCCGGCAGCTCAGAAGCGGCCGTCGCACCGACCTCTCTATACGAAGGGACAGCGCCTTCTGCGTCATCCCAGATCTTTTGGAGCTTGTCCTGACTGGGAAGACCGAGAAGAAGCATTGACTGCGTCCTCGAGCAGGCGTGCCGTCAGCGATCCTGCCGAAACAGGTCGTAGTCCCTGGATCAGATCGGTAGGTGGTGAGCGGACTGCAGCTGAAAGGAGGAAGGCACCCGGCGCGCCGGTGGCACACAGATCACGCTGGGGCAACGGTCGAAGGGCAGGGGTACCTGTCCTCGAGTCACTCCGTCGAGAATCCCGGATATACGTCGGTCATCAGGTAGTAGTAGACGTTCATGCGAACGCCCAAACGTGCCACTCCGATAACGTATTTTCTCAGACCCTCGGGCCACTTTCCCGTGAAGAGAACGGCGAAGAAGGCGACCAGCAGGGCGATGAAGGCGCCGATTCCGAGGACGACCAAGACGATGTACACCGGGATGATGAGAAGCCATTTGATGAAGATGAGCCCACGGCTGAGCTTCTCCGGGCGAAGGATTGAGAACGTGGCGGGATCGTCGCCAGGATCGGCGGGGCCGCTGGGTAGTCCAAAGGCCGGGTAGGGCTCGCGCATAAAGAGGTAGAAGGTGCCGACACGCCACTGGTACCGCATCACTCCGGCGGCGACGTCGAACAGCCCTGGCGGATAGTTCCCGGTGAACAAGATGGCAAACCAGGCGATGAACGTGATGACGTTCAGGACGATGTTGAGAATGTAGAGAAGGATGATATGGGGAATCGCCATGATCGGATTACCGATCACCCGCCAGCGCGCCACCTTGAGCGGTGCATTTAGGTCCAGCTGGACAGCGCTAGCCGGTGTTGGCGCCATGGGTGCTGTCATGCTTCCCTCCCGGAGTTCTCGGATGTCGCACCGGTCTCAGCACCATTAGGAGCCCCCAGGCCGCCCGGTTCTGTTGACCGGAAGGGCAGTGTTGCACGTTCCGCCCTGGCGGGGTCGGATGAAAGGCATCGAGGAGTCGGGTGGGGCGACAGATAGGTTTCTTGGCCATGGCATGGATATCCGAAATTCACCGGCGTCGGTTTGGAAATCACCCCGCCTGCCCGAGACTGTCCTGTCTTGTAGTCGGTTCGCACATCCATGACAAAGTGACGCATGGACGCGCGTCGACGTCGATGGAACATGACTGTGTGCGCAGTGGTTGTGTCCTGTGGTCTCGCCGAGCTTTCGAGCTGCTCGGGCGCTCACACCGGAGCCTCCGCCAGCAACAGGCCCATCACATCGTTGTTGCTCAAGGCTGGGGAACTTCCAGACTACGGGACCGGTCAGCTCCCGCGATGGACGGTCGCCACCGATGGCGGTCAGGCGCCATCGCCCATGTGTCCATCGCATCCTCTGTCCAAGTTGCGTTCCCAGGGATATGCCACTGTCACCTTCGACCCCGAGAGCAACTCCGCTCCTGAGCTGATCGAGGAGCTCGTTCGCAGTGGTTCGGCCGCAGCAGAATTCGCGGCATGCAAACGCTCGTTGACAACTGTGGCGTCTTCCGTGTGTCTGTGCTCGAGCCCGGGCACCCATCGGGACCGGCGATTCCCGGGACCCTCACGCCCGTGTCATTTCCCACCTAAGGCGACGAGAGCGTGGCCAGATTGCAAACGCTCTACCTCTCTGGAGTGTTGGGCCAGTCAGAAGTCCCACTGCCCCCACCGGGAGATCTCCAGACAGGTTCTGTGCTCGTGCGCAAGGGCGACTACCTGATCCTCGTGGCGTACTTTCCCGGCTCCTCAGCATTCAAGCCGAAACAGTTGGTGCCGTTCGTCGGGCCTGCGCTGGCCAAGGTGCCCGGCTGACACGCCCCCTCTCGGGCCTGTGGTCGGGGGCGTCCTAATTCCCGCAGTCCATCAGACGTCGCCTTCGAGCGTCAGGTGGTCGATCTCCTCCAGGATCTCCAGGGATTGCAAGACCGCACCCGGGAACTCGAGCGGGCTCATCCTCTCCCAGAAGGCGGTGAGCTGTTCCTTGCTCTCCCAGCGGGCGATCCCGATGAGGCAGTCCTCGTCGTCGGTCGATCGCAGGAGGGTGCTGCCCATTGCTCCCGGTTGGGTCGAGCGGATGCGGAGCGTCCCGTCGTGCCACCAGGTGGCAAAGTCCGACCGGCGATCGGCGTCGATGTGCCAGCGGTAGATGACGCGGATCACCGGTGGTGACTATAGGCCCAGAGCCTCATCGACCTCGCTCTGACACATGCACTGATGAGAGAGCGCTTGCGCTCGACCTCTCGAACCTCGGCCGCCAGAGGGAGGGGGGCGACGCGCTTGGTGACGGACGGTCTATCGGTCAGGCTTTCATATGGGATGCTCGCCTGGGCGGGCTGTGTCGAGCCAGGGGAGGGAGAGGCAATGGCGAAGGTGATCCTGATCACGGGCGCCTCGGCCGGCATCGGCCGGGCGTGTGCCGATCGGCTCCACGATGGCGGTTGGACGGTGGTGGGTGCCAGCCGCCGGGGATCGTCGTCGGGGGGCTGGACACCGATGGTGATGGACGTGGACAGCGACGAATCGGTGAGCAAGGGGGTGGCCACGATCCTGGGAGAGCATTCCCGTCTTGATGCCGTCGTCGCCTGCGCCGGATGGGGGCTCGCCGGTGCGGTGGAACTGACTCCGATGGCCGAGGCCAAGGACCAGCTCGAGACGAACTTCTGGGGAGCGGTGCGCGTGGTGCAGGAGGCCCTGCCCATCATGCGTCGCCAGGGTGACGGCAGGGTGGTGCTCGTCAGCTCTATCGGCGGGGTGATCGGCATCCCGTTCCAGGCCTTCTACAGCGCCAGCAAGTTCGCCATGGAGGGCTACGGGGAGGCTCTGGCCCACGAGGTGGCTCCGTTCGGCATCCACGTGACCCTGGTGGAACCGGGGAACGTCCGGACGGACTTCACGCGTAGTCGGCGCGAGGTGGAGTCGCCGGCGGGCGAGGACACCTACAGAGAGGCAGTGGCGAAGGCCGTGGGCCTCATGGAGAGAGACGAAGCCAACGGTGTCGAGCCGGGCGATGTCGCCCTTGCCGTCGAGAAGGTACTGGGGGCGTCTCGACCCCGGCGTCGGGTGTCGGTGGGCAAAATCGACGAACGGATCGGCATCATCGGTAAGAGGCTGTTGCCGTACCGGCTCTTCGAGAGAGCGGCCAAGAGCAGTCTGGGCGTCTGATCGTCGGCGCTCGAGATGCCCGGAGTATGACTGCCCGGAAGCGGAACTAGAGCTTGACCGACGGCGGGAGCTTGACCGACGGCGGGAGCTTCGCCCGTAGGGACGGCGCCAGCTGCATCGCTTCGGTCAACATCAGCTGCCCCTCCGAGACTTGACCGGTTTCGTAGAGCAGCAGACCGAGGTTGTAGAGGGTGTTGGGGTCCTTGGGCGTGACGGCCAGAATCTGTTGGTAGAGCAGGACGGCGCCCTGCGGTGAGGTCGGGTTTCGACGATGGCCAGGTTGTAGAGCTCGCTCAGGTAGGTGGGATCGACGAGGAGGGCCTTGCGGTACTCGGACCTGGCTGCCCCGGGCACCCTGGCCGCCGGTGCCGCCGGTGCCGCCGGTGACGCCCTGCGGTCCCTGCGCGCCGGTCCCGGCGGGACCCTGAGCGCCTTGGGCCCCTGAGCGCCTTGAAAGCCTTGGACCATGTGTCCCGGTCACACCCTGGAAACCCTGATGACCCTGGGTGCCCTGGAAACCCTGCACACCGGGGGCACCTTGGACGCCCGGGGGACCGCCGGGGTGTTCCGGCCGTACCCTGGACACCCTGAGCCCCCTGCGGACCCTTCTAGCCCAGGCCCGCCGGGGTGGCGACCACGAAGGTGGCGGCCATAGAGGTGGTCATGCCCACGGCGCCGGTGGTCGGCATGGCGGCGCGCCCGCGCCGCTTGGGCCGGGTGTCGCGGCCTCCCTTTTGACCCTTGCGGGCCTTCTGGGTTCTCAACTGGCGCTCTTATGTCATCCTCCGCCTACGGGGCCCGACGCGTCGCTCAGGTCCCGACGTCCGCACGCGCCCGCCGCCTGTCGAACAGGCTGGTGGCTGTCCGACTTCTTCAAACGCGGATAGAGAGATAGCCAGCGCTCATGTGACGCATTGTGGGGCAGCGGTGGGGGCCCGCCGGGGTCAGCGGAGGATGAACACGCTCCCGGGGGCCAGGCTCCAGGTGGCGGGAGCCTCGTTCAAGATGCAGACCTCGGCCGCCACCTTGCCGCCGACCTTCACCGAGCCGGTCGTGTCTGCGGCCACGATGGCCTTCACGGAGTATTTGTCGGCCTGTGACGCGCAGTTCCGTCGCTTCGGCTTGCCCGAGATCGAGAAGGCCTGCGTCGACAGGTATGTGGCCTGGCCGTTGGCCCAGGTGATCGTCATGCCCTGGGCGGTACCGGACCCTCCGGTGCTTCCGGTGCAGCCGCCGAGGGAGAAGGCGGGGGGTGACATCTTGAGATTTCCGGTCAAGGAGGTGCAGGTCACGATCTTGGCCGTGGCTGACGCCGAGCCGGTGACGACCAGGGTGCCGCTCACAGCTGCGACGACGAGGACGGACCCGGCCGTGCACGCGCGCACAAAGCGCATTCCTCGCATGTCACTTCCCCCCCATCCGCCACCGTCGGTCCCCAGGTCGGTGCCGACGGCCTTCCCCGTCAATTGTACAGCGCCGTCAATTCTACAGGGCTGTGGATAAGAGGCCTTTCGCCATACCTCGGGAGACCGGGCCCGTCAGGAAACGGCCGAGGCGGACAGGTGACCGGAGAGAAAGGACATCGAGGGGGGTTCCTGGGCCCGGAAGAAAGGCCCGGTGTGGCAGCCCTTCGAGATGTCGACGACGGCGCCGGGTGGTAGCTGTTTCACCAGGGCCACCACGCCGGGATGGAACGGGTCATCGAGGCCGGAGGCGACACGGACGGGGGTATGGCCGAGGGCCGGGGCGTGGGTGACGGCGTCGTTGACGGCGAAATCCGAGGCTGAGGCGTAGGCGCCGGCGTTGGCTCCCTCGGCTTCGGCATAGGTCGTCCACACGGCGGGCGAGATTGCGGCCACGGCGGCGAAGAGCGGAGGGTGCTTCTCGGCCATGAGCAGCGCGCCGTAACCACCCATGGAGATGCCCATGATGCCGATCGGCTGCGGCGCTCGGCCGAGCCCCCGTGCCCGGCACATGGGGATCAGCTCGTTGATGACCATTCCCATGGGGTCGTCCCCCCGGTGGGCGTGCCAGTACCCACCTCCGCCGTCGGCCGCCACCATGGCCATGGGGAAAAGGGGCCGGCCATCGACGTGCAGGGCAAGCGCCTGCGGGAGAGACAGTCCGGCCAAGGCGTTGGTGTGGTTGGCCCCGTAGCCATGGAGCATGACGACGAGCGGCAGGAAGCTCCCCGGACCGTGCCCGGGTGGGTAGGCGACGGTGTATCCGACGGTGCGGCCCCGGGCCCGGGAGTAGAACCGACCGGAGACGGCCGGAGCGAGCGAAGAGAACACAGCGGGCGGGGATGCAACGGTGCACGCCCCTTCGACCTGCAGGAGGGCCTGGCGACCGGGAATGACACCGTGCGACACGAGTTCCACCCCGGCGGCGCCGGCAGCGACCACGGTGGCGGTGGCGCCGAGACCCCAGGCCAGAACCTGCCGGCGGGTGAGGCTTGGTGCCGTTGCCTGCTCCGACGTCCTACGGTGACCCACGACGGGCAAGCTATATCGTTATCCGATATACCGTCAACCAGAAGAGAGGGACGGGATCATGGAGCCGAGCGATGTGACGGCTGCGATGGGATGTCGCGGCGGCAGCTCAACCAGGACGACGGCTACCCGCTTTGTCGTCGTGGCGGACGGTCATGGCGATATAGCGCAGCCGCAGGGCGAGGCGGATCCTCGCTTCGGCCGTCTGCGGCCAGTAGAAGAGAGGCAGGTCTTCTTCGGCCACGAGGTACTCGTTCTTCAAGTCGTGGAACAAGCCCCTGAGCCTTCGGCTGAACTTGCTGGCAAACCGCCCGGCCTCTTCCGTCGCTGAGAGAACCGCCGGTTTCCCGCCGAGGAGATCGCCTTCGGGACCTCTATTCTCGAACAAGAAGATGCTTCCGGCGACGAAGTCGGCCCTGTCAGCCAGCAGACGGAGTCGATCGCCGGCGGCGTTTTCTTTGACCGCGGCCCGAGAGAAGAATGAGTGTTTCGTCTGTTCACGCTTGGTGATTGCCACACGACCAGGCTAAGAGGACATTCACAACGTCGGACCTACGACCGGTCAATTCCAGCTCTTGGGACATCCCACACGCGATCATTGTGCTGCGGTTGTGAATAAGAGCTTGTGGCGGGTCCAGTTTTACAGAAACGACACCCGGACACGGCGGCCCGTTCAGATGGGAGACAGCTTGGAACCAGGCGACGGGGTGCAGACGGTCGAACGGGAGCCGGCACCGGATGACCGCACCGCGGGTGCCGAGACACCTGGGGAACCTGGCGATGGCAGGCGGCCACCTCGCCGATTCCCGGGTGCCCTGCCGGTGGGGATCATCGGTATCGTCGCCGGTTGCCTGGTCGCCTGGCGCTCGGCCCTGCACAACGGGGTCTTCGACGACACCTTCTGGCACTGGGCGATGGGCAACTGGATGCTCGACCACCACCGGGTCATGACGAGCGACATCTACTCGTACACGGTCTTCGGGCACTCCTGGATCACGCCCGAATGGGGATACGCGGTCCTCCTGGCCGAATCGGTACGCGTCATCGGTCCGACGGCGTTCTGGCTGCTGTCGGCCGGCCTGGCCTCGCTCACGGTGATCGCCGTGGCGGTGCGGAGCCGACTGGTCGGGGCCGGCTGGACGTGGACCGGACTGCTCTGCGTGGAGGTCGGGGTGGCGCTCACTCTCTCCCTGGACGACCGGCCGCAGATGGTCAGCTACTTCTTCCTGGCCCTGCTTCTTCTGATGCTGTCGTTGGCCCGTCGTCGCCGTGGCTGGTTGTACGCCATCCCCGTTCTCTTCGTCCTCTGGGCCAACATGCACGGGAGCTTCCTGCTCGGTCTCGGCATCCTCGCCCTGGAAGCCATCACCGCCGCGGTGCGTATACGGATGGGGCGGGTGACGGTGTCCGATCCCCTGGGGGCGAGACCGGCGCTCGCCACACTGGTCGCCTCGGGCGTCGCCACGCTCGTCAATCCGTTCGGTCCCCGGGTGTACGGGAGCGCCCTGGGCGTGACATTCAACTCGAGCATCAGGCAGCTGATCGAAGAATGGCAATCGCCCGACTTCCACAACCTGGCGATCCTCGCTGTCGTGGTCCTGCCGGTGGCCATCACTGTGGCCTATCTCGCCCTGTCTCGCGACGACGTGCCCACTCTGGAGCTGGTGCTGGCTGGATTCCTTCTCGTCTCCACTCTGCAGGCGGTCCGCTTCCTGCCGTACTTCGCCATCGCCTGGTGCGCTCTGGCGGCACGCTGCTCACCCTTGCGACAGGAACGGGTGAGGCCGACGGTGCTCGTATGGCCGATGTTGGCGGTGCTGGGCCTATCGCTGCTCCAGGGACCGGTGTGGCCGGCCGGCACGCCGGCGGCGAGTGTCCCGGTCAAGGCTGTGCGTTACCTGGAGCACACGCACGGGCGGGTGTTCTCCACCTACCTGTGGAACGACTACCTGGATTATGTCGGGATCCCCGAGTTCGTCGATGGCCGGACGGAGCTCTACACGTCGGGTCCGGTGCTGCGGCAATACCTGGCCGTGAACGACCTGACGGCCAAACCGGACCCGATACTGCGGTCCTACGACGTGGAATACGTCCTGTGGCCCACTGATAGCGGGTTGTCGTTCTATCTCGAGCAGGACGCCAACTGGCGAGTGGTGTGGACGTCCGCTCAGGCTACCGTTTTTCATTACACCGGACCCGGGACGCGCAAACGGCTCAACTCGTGAAACCGAGTTGAGCCGTTTGCCGTAATTCAGGGATCGAGCATCGGCGAGACGCGATGTCGGTCCCGAAGGATCGCCATCGCCGCCGACCAGAATCTGTTACGGCGAGTTGATGTCGTTTGCGACGTTGTTGAGTGTGTTGTTCACCGCACCACCGAGGAAGTGCAGGGCTACCAACGCCACCACGGCAATCAGAGCGAGGAGCAGCGCGTACTCGACGAGACTGGCGCCGAACTGATCCCTCTTGTTCCACATGTTGCGGATCGGGTCGACCATCCGCGTCACGAGCGAGACGATATTCACGTTTCCCCCCTTTGGTTCACCTTGAACTCTACGGTCCACTATCTGGGAATTTGCTCAGCCGTTCCATAGGCCACGGGGCCCAATCTTGGGCCTGGGCAGCGAAAACGTAGGCCCTGCGACCTAATCGAGCTGGATGAGGCCCATCCGTACGGCCTTCAGGACGGCCTGCGCCCGGTCGTGGGAGTCGAGCTTCTGATAGATCGACGATAAGTGGTTCTTGACGGTCTTGGCACTGATGTAGAGCCGTCGCCCCACTTCGGGGATCGATGCGCCGGTGGCCACCAGCCGCAGGACCTCTTCTTCGCGCTTGCTGATGAGCGGGCGCGTCCCCAGGGGTTGCCTCGTCATGAGGGCCACGCCGTCCGTTTCCGCTGTGACCGGCGTAGCCGACGACGACAGGACGAGGTCGCCGGGAACGGCGTCGACCACCTCCCCCAGTGCTCCGACGATCTCGGCCGTGGTGCAGTCCTTCACCAGATAGCCCACCGCTCCGGCGGCCAGCGCCGAGGAGACGGCGGTTTCATCGGACAGCATCGACAGCACGACGACCTTGGTGGACGGCACGAGGCTCCGGATGCGCTTGGTGGCGGCGACACCCGACAGAACGGGGAGCGACAGGTCCATGAGGACGATGTCGGGACGCAGACCTTCGGCTAGCTCCACTGCCTCTTCGCCGTCGGCCGCCTCCCCCACGACGTCGTAGCCGGCATGTTCCAGGGCCCAGTGCAGGCCCTCTCGGACCATGGCGTGGTCATCGGCGATCAGAACTCGGACCATCAGGCCACCTTCATTCGCATGCGGACCACCGTGCCCCTGTCGGGCCCGGAGGTGATATCGAGTTGGGCGCCCACAGAATCGGCTCGCTCCCGCATGCCGAGGAGGCCGTAGCTCGAAGCTCCGCCCGCCTTGCCGGCGGAGATCCCGACGCCGTTGTCGGACACCTCGAGAAGGGCTCCGTCGGCGTTGCAGAGCCAGAGAACCGACACGTTCGAGGCGTGGGCATGGCGCTCGGCGTTCATGACCGCCTCCTGGGCGACACGCCAGAACTCCCGCTCCACCGACAACGGCAAACGGGCATCCGCTTCGGCTGTGAGCGTCACGGCCAGGCGGTTGCGCCGATTGACCCTTTCGAGGAACGAACGCAGGACGTGGTCGACACCTTGTGCCTCCGAAACGTCGCTGCGCAGGTCGACGAGGGCGTCGCGTAGTTCTTCGACGAGGTTGCGGACGTCGCTGCGCAGGGCGATCAGGTCGGCCTGGACGGCGCGGCCGTGATTGAGTTCCACCATTCGGTCGATCTCGAACCCCAGGTAGACGACGGACTGACCGATGTGGTCGTGAAGCTCGCGGGCCAGGCGAGACCGTTCCTGCTCCACCCCCAGACCGTGGATGCGTTCGAGCCAGCGGGCGTTGTCGAGGGCCAGCGCCGCGGCGCGGGCCAGGTCGCCGATGCGTCGCTGGTCGGCGGGTGTGATGTGATGCGAGTCGACCCACTCCACGGCGAGCATGCCGACGAGCTCGTCCCGTGCCCGAAGAGGGCAGTAGAGACCCCATCGGGAGCGGAAGTTCAGTCCCTGCTCCAGGGCTTCGAGGGCGATCGGCTCGGTGCCCCGGGAGGCGGTCGCCAACGCTTTGGGCAGATCCAGCGACGCCTCGGATCCGGTCACGCGGACACCCTTGCCGGCCACGAGATGCCAGTACCCGGTGACGGGGTCGCGCAGGACCACGGCGCTCGTGTCCGGCGAGAACATCTCATCCAGGCGCTCGAGGGCCCAGCGGGCGGCGCCGTCGAGATCGAGTGGCGTCGTCTCGCGCGAGGTGGCCCGGTGCAGATCGAGCAGCAGGTCGTTGACCTCGGACAGATTCTCGGCATGAGCGGCGAGACCTTCTCGGGCCTGGCGGGTGTTGTCGATGACGATGCGGCTGAACCCTCCCACCACCCCCACCAGGACGACCTCGATGGCGAATTGAAAGCTCGAGCCGGCGATGTCTCGATAGGGACCGAGGAACAGACTCGGCAGCGCCACGGCCAAACCGGCGAGAACAGACAGCCAGGACACGATCCGAATGCCGCCGGCAAAGCCGACGATGGCCGTGGCCACCACCAGACAGACGAGAAACGGCGATCGGCCGAAGCCCGTCGCCTCGATGACGGCCACGCTCAAGGCGACCTCGAGAAACAGGGCGGCGCCGACCTGCCAGCCCGTTTGGTCGTAAGGGATGGGCCATAGGGTCCGCCACAGCGTGTAGAGGGCGAGCAATATCCCGACCAAGGTGAGATAGTGCGCCGTTCGTTCGGTCACGCCTAGCGCCACCGCCAGCGTCAGCGTGCCCCAGCGCAAGGCGATGAGCAGCGGCGCGAACCTGGCCACCACATCGGGGGACGCGGGCAGCGGTTGATGCCATTCGGGCCAGCCTGGCCACGCCCGCGCCCGGCGGAACCACACACCGCTCGAGACTGGCACGAACCGCTGCACTGTGTTCCTCCCGATTCCCCATGCCGGGCTCCGTGCCCGGCGTCGTTACCTCGATGACTGGAGAATCGTCACGCGCGCGGTCGCTCTTGAGGGGTGCCACGTCGAGGAGCACCGCTCAGGAGGACAATTCCTTCTCAATTTCAGGCTCCGAAGGGAGCATTGGCCACGATGACCAGGTATTTCGTATGTCAGGTCCCGCTGAAGGCATGGAAGATGTTCAGGAAAGCAGGACCGGCAGTGATGACGAAAAGGGCGGGCATGATGCAGAAGACCATGGGGAAAAGCATCTTGACCGGTGCCTTCTGGGCCTCTTCCTGAGCCAGCAGGTGCCGCCGCACTCGCATGTCGGCGGCTTGGTTCCGCAGGATCGAACCGATGGACACGCCGAATACATCAGCCTGCTTGAGAGCGAGGACGAAGGAGCGGACCTCACGGACGCCGGTACGGACATCCAGGGCAGTCAGTGCGTCGGCCCTGCTCGAGCCGGCGCGCATCTCACCGAGCATGCGGGCGAATTCTTCGGACAAGGCCCCCGGCACCATCGTGACGGCACGGGCCAGGGCCTGCTCGAAACCGAGACCCGCCTCCACACTGATGACGAGGAGGTCGAGGACATCGGGCAGCTTCTTGCGGATCGTCAGCTGACGATCGGCGATCACGCGGTTGAGCCAGGCATCGGGTCCGACCACCCCGGCCAGAGCGATCAGAATGAATATGACGGTCAGATCGAGACCGCGGATCGATGTGTACTGCCCTGCGACGTACCAGAGGATGGGAACGGCTGCCACCGACAGGACGTGAAAGACGAGGAACCGATCAGCCTCCTCCGGTTGACCACGACCGGCGACGACGAGCTTCTTTTGTATCTTCTCGACGTACTCGTTCGGAAGAGCCGCTCTCGCCAGTCCGGCGATGAATACTGCCATCGGTTCGAGGACGCGAGTGGAGAGCGGCTCTGTCAGCTCGACGTCGCGCTGGTCGGCCGGTGCCTCGTAGTCGGCCAGTCGTGCCCGCGCCGCGCGCACACTGATTCGCTCGTCGGCCTTGATGACAGCGGCATAGGCCAGAAGGCCGACAGCAACGAAGACGGCGATGAGGGTCAAGGGGAGCATGTCAGATCTCGATCTTCACGATTCGTCGCATCCACAACATGCCGACGAGGGCCAGCACGATGCAGCCGTAGAACATGACTTGGCCCAAGCCGTTATGGAGAAGAGGAGACAGGTAGGTCCTGTTCGTCCCGTAGATGAACAGTCCGATGCCGATCGGAAGCAGCGATATCACGATCGCCCCTATTCGGCCTTCCGCTGTCAGAGTGTGCGCCTCCTGGCGCAGACGGCTTCGGGCATTCATCGTTTCCGCCACGATGTCAAGAAGCTCGGACAAGTTACCGCCCACTTCGCGCTGAATCCCGATGGCCGCCACCACCCATTCGAAGTCTTCGCTTTTCACCCGCTGGGCCACCTCGTCGAGGGCACTCGCCAGCGGTCGCCCGAGGCGTGCCTCGGCCACGACGTGCCGCATCTCCTTGCCCATGGGGTCCGGCAGCTGGACAGCCACGGTGTCCAGACCCTGCAGGATCGAGAAGCCCGAACGCAGAGTCGCCCCGAGCAGCTGGAGCATGTCGGGCAGCTGCGACACAAAGGCGCGCGTCCGGCGGATCGCCAAGGCGCCGACGACCACCCAAGGAAGAATGGCCAGGGCGGCAAGGACCCCCACTCCCCAGAAGAGGTTGCCCAGTAGGAAGACGATGAGGCCTCCGAGGATGGTCACGACGAGATAGAGGAACAGCGCCTCCGCTGGGCGTACGGCCAGGTCGGCCTGATCGATCTTGGCCTCCACCACCGCCAAAAGCCCCCGACGGGAGGCCACCTCGGCCACGGCATCGATGGCCCGTCGCAGCAGCGGCGACTGCACGAACTCCTGATCGCCGAAATCACCGAGCGCTGCGGTGTTCGATTCTCTCGAGTATCCCACCGTGTAGGGAGCGAGAGTCTTCTCGAGCGCCGGCTTGCGTCTCCACGTCGACACAGTGATGACGCCCCAGGCCAAGAGCCCGGCGGCGGGAAGAACAAGGATGGAAACGAGAGTGATCATCGACGGCTTGACGCCCGGGCGAGTGTCTCTCCCTCGAAGAGCTCCCTGTCCAGAGGCTGTCCGGCGTCCTGGAGTTTGTCGGCGAACATCGGCCTGATCCCCATGGATTTGAGCGAGCCGCGGTAGACGCCGTCGTCGTCCATTCCCATGGAGAAGTCGAACATGAAGAGGTCCTGCATGATGATCACGTCGCCCTCCATGTGCTGGACCTCGGACACGTGCGTCACCCGCCGGCTCCCGTCCCGCAAACGGGTCAAGTGGACGACGAGGTCGACGGCAGACGACATCTGCTCGCGGATCACCCTGATGGGAAGGTCGAAGCCGGACATCAGTGTCATGGTTTCGATACGCGACATGGTGTCACGGGGACCGTTTGAGTGGATCGTCGTGAGTGAGCCTTCGTGACCGGTGTTCATGGCCTGCAACATGTCGAGAGCCTCTCCCCCACGACACTCACCAACGATGATCCGGTCCGGCCGCATCCGCAGGGTATTGCGCACCAGGTCGCGGATCGTCACTTCGCCTTTGCCTTCGATGTTCGATGGGCGTGATTCGAGGGAGACGACGTGCTCTTGGCGGAGCTGCAACTCCTTGGAGTCCTCAATCGTGACAATCCGCTCGTCGTCGGGGATCAATGAGGACAGGACGTTCAGGAACGTCGTCTTGCCGGCGTCGGTGCCACCCGACACGACGATATTCAGCCGTCCCACCACACACGCTTCGATGAAGCGGGCGAATGTCGACGTAAAGGTCCCGTTGGTGACCAGATCCTCGACCAGGAGTGGCTCCTTGGCGAACTTCCTGACGGTGAGAAACGGGCCACCGATGGCGAGGGGATGGATCACGGCATTGATACGTGAGCCGTCGGGGAGGCGGGCGTCGACCATGGGGGACGATTCGTCGACCCGGCGGCTGACCTCGCCGACGATCTTGTCGATGACACGTCGCAGGTGCGTCTCGTCGATGAATGACGTCTGGGTCCGTTCGATCTTGCCCCCGCGCTCGATATACACGCGATCGGGTCCATTGACCATGACCTCGGAGACATTCGGGTCCTCGAGATATCTCTGGATGGGTCCGTAGCCAAGGATGTCGTTGGCGATGTCCTCTCCCAGACGGGCCTTGTCGGCCAGAGACAACGGCGTCGCCTCTTCGGCCAGCGCCGCCTGCAGCTGGGCATTGACCCTCGGTCGGAGGTCTTTGGCCGTCAGGCGACCCTGGGACAATTCAGGACCGAGCTCCTCGATGAGCCGTTGATGCACCCGGATATGGACTTCTTCGAGGGCGCGCGCCCGCGCCTCCTCCGAGTTCAAGACGCCCGCCACTCGCAGATGATCGGACAGCGACATCGTGCACCCCTACTTGACTTGTTGTGACTGCGCGGCCGCAGGTGCGGAGACCATCAATCCCGAGGCCAGCTCGTCGATGCTCTTGGCGAACTTCGACCGCGGTGAGCTGATGACCACAGGCACTCCACGGTTGACGGACTCGGCCACGAGGATGTCGCTCGGTAGTGCGGCGTCCACCTTGAGCTGGACGGCGCGTTCCGCATCGGCCTCGCTCAGACCCACCCGGGTATTGGCCCGGTTCAGCACGAACTTGACCGAGGAGAACGGTATGTCGAGAGCACGCATGGTCTGCATCCCCACCCGGGCACTCTTCAGGCTCATGACATCCAGCCCGGCGAGGACGAGAATGTCGTCAGCAGCCTCGAGAGCGGCCAGTGTGATCTCGGCGAAGTTGGCCGAGGTGTCGACCACGATGTAGGCACACCGTTCCCGGAGGACGTCGATGACTCGAGCCAGGTCGGCGCGTCCTATCTGGTCGGCTGAGCTCGGCTCGGTCGGCGCCGCCAGGATGAGGAGCCCGCTCGCCTCGTGACGCAGGAGCAAGTTCTCGAGCATCGTCCCGTCGAGTCGGTCGCCGGCCTGGACCGCTTCGGCGATGGTGTGCACGGGCGCCAGTTGCAGCATGAGAGCCACGTCGCCGAATTGGAGGTCGGCGTCCACGAGAACGACGGGCTGGATCGTCCGCTTGGCCAGCGCCACGGCCAGGTTGATGGCCACGACCGACTTCCCGGTGCCGCCCTTCGAGCAGAACACCGAGATCACACGCCCTCGGGGCCCCTGGTTGGCCGGGGCGGGCGGAGGGGGAGGAACGATCGTCGCCGGGCGCCGCACCTTGACCCGGGCCGCTGCTCGCGACACGGAGTCGAGGAGCTCACTGTCCTCGGCCGTGACGGCTACGACGTCGTCCACCCCGGCACGCAGCGCAGCCTGTAGGACCTCTGCCGTCAACTCGTAAACAACCATGACGGCGCCGCAGCCCGGGCGGAATCCGATCAATCCGGCGACCTGGGAGATGACTTCTTCAGGCTTGTCGCTGGGTCCGAAGACGACGACTCCAGGCTTCGAAGGATCGGCCTTGTCAGAGAAGGCGGTCAGGTCCTCGTACCCGACGACATGGCCACCGATCTCGAGCATGCGTTCGGTGAGGACGAAGCGGACGACCTCGTCCGAGTCCACCACACTGATCGCGACCTGGTCACCCTGGGGCGCCTTCGCCTTGGGCGGGGTTTCTGTCGCCTTCGGCGGGGTTTCTGTCATCGTGTCAGCTCGCTGGTCAGAGTGCACTGGAGATGTTCCCCTGGCTCACGGCGGGGACCGTCACGGGAGGGCTATGCGGCGGGACGAGGGTCATGTAGAGACCAAGCCCGTCTTGCTCCGCCAATGCGATCCGTTCGGCGTTGGCTGGTGTGACGGAGAAGGTGTAAAGGCCACTCGTACCATCAGGCGTTGCCGTTGATTGGCCGCTCGTCGCCGTGGCTGGGCCGCTGGGCGTGCTCTGGCCGTCGGCAATGATCGACACGCCCTGGAGAAGGAGGGTCTCCGCGTTGTTCACGGTGACCATCAGGTCGACCTTGTCGCCCGGACTGGGAAAGTCCGCAACTCCGTGGACCTGGTCAACCGATGCCGTCACGGCCACGTCGCCGGCCGGGATGAACTGCGAGAAGCCATTGGAGGCGGAGGAGGCACTGGCGAACATCGAAGAGACGAGCACCTGCCCGACAGCGTAAGGGGCCACGGCGTGCTTGCCCTCAATGCTCGACAGCTTGGTCACCGCCGACGTCGGTCGAAATTGCTGAGGGATCTTCTGGTGTTTGATGTAGCCGCCGTTAATGGCCTGGGTCCCGTCCAGAGTGGCGGGCACGGCCTTCACGACGACGTAGGCTTCGACCAATTTGGCATTGTGATAGGCGCGTTGCTGGGCGTTATTCAGAAAGACATAGCTCAACACCGACGCGGCGACCCCCACGGCTACCGCGACGGCCACCACGATTGTCCGTTTGGGTGTCATCAGTGCCCCCCTCCTTTTACCCGGAACCGAAGCTGGCCAGCAGCATGTCCTTCGGCGCCGATCGATCCCACCGCGGTCGATGGCTAGGCCAAGTGTGCGTGATCACACGGCCCTTGACAATGACTCCCGGGTCAAATGAGTCGCAGGGCCTACGCGAGAATTCCGCTCGGGGTGATCGGCCCTAAAGAGGCAACGACATATGTGTCGATAGGCCTATTGCCCACGGCCACGTGGGGTCCTGATACTAGGAACAGGGGGAGTGGGGCCACGATCGATCCCACGGGCGGCTTCGGGACTTGAGGGCGCCGGCGAAAGCCTCCCCGACTTGGAGAGCTAGGCCGTCCCGACCAGAAACGGAGAAGATGGGTGCCCAGAAAGAGCCTCGCTGTTGTCGTGGCCGTAGCTCTGGCCGTGGTCGTCAGCGCGGCCGCGTACGCCGGGCTCCATTCGGCCCAGAAGAGCGCCGACAACAACGCCAGGCTGACGTCGGTGTACGTCCTGAAGGGGGCCGTCCCCCGCAACGAAAGCGCCGCCGCCGCCTACCTCCAGGGCCTCATCACCACAACCCGTTTGCCGTTACAGTTCGTTCCTGTCGGAGCGGTCACCAACCTGTCTCACATTCGTGACAACGAGGCGGAGTACAACCTCCCGGCGGGCGAGGTCGTCGTCGACGCCATGTTCGTTGCCCCCAAGGCCGGCTCCAGCCTGGCCGCCCAGACAGTGCCCAAGGGTGACGTCGCCGTGTCCGTGTCCGTCGACCAGACGCACGGCGTGGCCGGCCTGATCCAGCCCGGCGACAAAGTCGACATCCTGGTCGATCTCAACGGCGATCAAGAGATCTACCTCTACCAATTGGTGCCGGTGCTCGCGGTGGGCGCCTCGCTCGTGCCGACCCCGGAAACGAAGACGACCACCCCCCAGGCAAGCGTCACCGTCCCGCAAACAAAGGTGATCATCACCTTTGCCGTCACCCGCGTGGCCGCCGCCCGCATCGCGCTGGCCAACAGCAGCGGCGGGGGTGTGGCCGGAGGCCTCTACCTGGCCCTGGTGGCCTCCGGCAGCGCGGCGGTGCCGGCCACGACCATCAGCGGCGCGAACCTCATCCCCGGAAGCCCGGCCGCCTCCGGTTCGAACCCCGCTCCCACCGCCGTGTCCATTGGAGGACACGTTACCCACAGTGAAACCGATGAAAAGACTCCTTGACAGAGAGGCGCTCGGCGCTGGTTCCCTCCGCTCGCAACGGTGCGGGGGGTGGACTCGTCGTCGTGACGAGACCGGTCAGGCTCTCGTCGAGTTCGCCTTGGTGCTACCCCTGATCATTCTCATCATGGGTGTCGCCTTCAACGGCTGGAACGGAATGCAACAAGCCGTCCGCTTGACGAGCGCGGCGCGTGCCGGAGCCATCATCGCCGCCAACGATCTGGCCACCGATGTGGCCTCTTATCCGCCCCAGGCTCCGACTCAGACGGAGATCGACAGCGCCTTGACTGACGCCACGGCTGCGGTCAACCAGGAAGAAGGGGTCAGCGGCGTCTACCAGAGCGGTAACCCGTCATGGAGCAACTACGTGAGCATCGCGACGCAGAATGTATCCATCTCGAGTGCTCCGACCCTGACGATCAACACCGTGACGATCACCATCTCCCCGGCGTCTGTCACCCTCATTCCCTTCGTCGGGCACATCTCCGTCACCACTCACGCCGTGGCGAGGTTCTCATGATGCGGGTTGCTCGTGCTCGAGAAGAGAGCGAGACCGGCGTCGTCCTCATCATCGTGGCTTGCGCCATGGTGGTGCTGATCGGAATGTTGGCCATTGCCATCGACGCCAGTTATGGGTTCGTCCAGAATCGCCGGGCTCAGAACGCCAGCGACTTCGCTGCCTTTGCCGCCGCTCAGCAGCTCAACAACTCCGCCGCCTGCAACGGGACGAGTGCACCACCGACCATGCAGCAGATCGACACGATCGTCCAGACTCTTGTCGACGAAAATGACCTCGGCATCGGAAGCGCCTGGAGCGGTCAATTCCTGGATAAGAACGGGACGCCGATCACGGACCCTGTCACCAACAAGCCCTGGACCTTCACCGCCAGCAGTGCCCCCTCGAACACTCCTCCGGCCGGTGCCTGTGGAGTGGATCTCAGCGCCACCCCCACCTGGAAGCCATTCTTCGCCGGGATCTTCGGTATTCACCAATTGGGCGGTTTCGCCAAGGGCTCTGTGGCGCCCACCGCCACCACAGGTCCCTCCATTGGCATCGTGGCCCTCAACAAATCGGGCCCGCACGAGATCCTCGGTGGTGGCACCGGTGAGTTCGTCGTCTCGGGGGACATCTTCCTCAACACGGCGGTGACGAACCAGCCGTGGACCGGTTCGTACGTGGACCCCACGACGATGGCCAGTTGGGCATGGGATGACGCCATCGACGCCAAGACCAGCAGCAACCTTTATGTCTACGGCACGATCCACAGCAACAACGGCACGTACAATGGTAATCCCCTGTGGCCCCTCGACACCTGCTTCTCGCCATCGGTTTTCGGAGATGGCAATCCTTTAAGTTCGTCCCAACAGCAGTACCAGAGCGGTGACCCGAACGCCCCGGGAAGCCAGTTGCCCTCTCAACAGATGACCTGTTCGGAGTACGGCGGATCGGTGACCATCGCCTACGACAACATCGACCCCACCGTGGCGCAGATCGACGACCCCCTGCAGGCCACCAACGCGCCCCCGAACCCGCTGAACAGCACCACCAACATCGCCTGCCCGGGGTCGGCCGGTACCCAGGTCTTCAGCAGCACCCCCGCCGCCGATGTCAACGGGCTGACCACGCTGATGCCGGGCGAATACCAGAACCCCGTCGAGCTCACCGGAAGTGCCACCTTTTCCGACTGTGGCAACGGATACCCGGGGATCTACCGTTTCGACCAGGGTCTGTGGATCAACCCGGGACTGGGCGACACGGTGACGGGAAACAACGTCGTCATCGCCACCCAGGCGCCCTACCCGGTGGCCGGCAACGTCCCCGGTACGGGTTCGGGGGCCGCCTTCGTGGCCAGCCCAGGTGGAGGTAACGGCGCGCCGTGCCTGCTGCCGACCACGCTGACCAGCGGACCGAGCGGGCACGGCACCCCCGAGCCCGAGACGTCGGGATCTGCGTGCGACGGAACCAGCCCCCCGACAAACGGCGTCATCGCCTACGGTGACTCGACCTTCGTTCCCGACGCCACCATGAGCGGAACGGGGAACAACTTCTCGCTCATCGTCGGCGGCGCGTCGGGCGATCAGGTGACCCTGACCGGTCCCACCACCGGGGCCTACGCCGGGACCAACGGCAAACCCGGCGTCGTTCTCTACCAGGACCCGGGCACAGTGGCCAACTACGGCTTCGACGCCGAGGCCGGTGACGCCGCCACCATCGCCATCAACGGTGTCGTGTACAACGCGTCGCTGCCGGGCTACGGGGCCAGCGCCCCCCTCGACTACTGGGACGGAGTAGGCGGTGGCATCCCCTTCTACGCCGGCGGCACCCTCCAGACCGGCTTCGGAGCCGGCTGGACCAACGGACCGATGCAGTCCGCTGGATCGGTGACTCTCGACGGCACCGCCATCGTCGACGACTTCAACACCGACGGGGCCACCGACATCACGATTCTCGGTGAGCCGTACACGTTGCCCGGCGCCACCAACCTGTCACTCATCGGATGATGGCACCCTACGGACGCCCGCCCAGCCACCGTGGTGACGAGACGGGTGCGACTCTCGTCGAGTTCGCGCTGGTCGCCCCCGTGGTCTTCATACTGATATTCGGTCTGATCGCGGGATGCTTTCTGGCGTACCAGAACTCCGCCATGCACAACGGTGCCACAGCAGGGTCGCGTATGGCGTCGATCGAGACCTCGCTCGTGACGCCGGGCGCCAATGGATCTTGCGAATCCGGCCTTCCCGTCCCCATCGAAACCGCTGTCGCCCAAGCCTCGCCGCTCCTCCAGGTCAACACCGCTCCTCTGTGCGGCACAGGCACGACCCTGACCCAGGGCCCACCTGTCAACGGCGACGTCAACATCATCGTCAACTGCGCACCGTCGTGCGCCTCCCCCACGACCGTCTCCGTCTCCCTGGCTTTGAGCACCCAGGGCCTCGTGGCGCCCATCGGTCTGACTTACAACTTGACCGCCACCAGTACCGACCCGGGACCGGGCGTCACCCCATAACCCTGGTCGCCAGGCTTTGCGGTGTCACGGGGCACGGGCACCGGCACTCGCCGGTGACGATTGTCGTTCGCCCATCACCGATCGCAGCCACGTCCACGTGCCCCAGGCCACGAGAAGGTCACGGGCCAGGAAAGCCAGGGTGGCGCTCACTTCGAGGGGGAAGGACGGCACATAGCTGTAGTGCTGGACCGACGTTATATAGGGGATGATGACGACGTTCACGAGGGCGGCCGACAGCCAGGTGGGCCTGATCGGGTAGAGAGCCCACAGCGGCATCAACCACATGAGGTACTGCGGGGACAGCACCTTCCCACCGAGGACAGCCAGAGTGAGAGTGGCCAGGCACACGGCTTCTATGGGGAGCCTGTCCCGGAGCTGCGCACGCCAGATCCACAGGCACCCGGCCGCCGCCAGGATCTCGAGCACCACGGAGATGGGGTGACCGGCGCCGTTCACCACGTTGACGTCGTGGAAACTGGAGATCCATTGCGAATGGTGCCAGTCGACCAGCAGCGACAGACCGGCCGGAATACTCTCGACCTCGTTCGGCCGTCGCAGGTAGTAATGCAGCGGATTGAGAGCGGCGTCGGCGTTCACGAGGGCGGGTAGCCCGGCCACGACAACGAACGACGCCACCATCCATGCCAGGCGTCGAACCGGGAATCGGCCCTGTCGTCGCCACTCGGCGATGAGCAGTGCGGGCCAGAAGATCGCCGGAAAAAGCTTGAGGACAAAGCCGATGCAGCTCCACGTCCAGGCGGCCGACCACCGGCCCTGGCGAACCGCGCGGACCGACCAGAAGGTGGCGGCGGCGGCGAATATGTCATAGCGGCCGGTGACGAGAATGACGGCGCCCACCGCCAGATAGACGATGAGTCGACGGGCGGCGGCCATGTCCATGCCGCTGACCCCGGAACCCTCATAGCTGGCGACGAGCACCACCATCACGATTCCGGCCAGCACGGCGAAGGCCCACGGGTAGGAGAAGGGCAAGAGAAACGGCGCCAAGAAGACCAAGAGAGCGGGGGCGGGGTATTCGACGGGCAAGCGGTGCAGCAGTGGCGCCTGGAGTGCGGCGTGCGCATAGAACTCGTACTCGGCGACATCGAAGGGATGCAGGATCGAGCACGAGAGCACCGTGGCCAGAGCCCACAGCACGAGGGCCGGCATGATGACGGGCCGCCACTGGTGCTCCAGCGATGTCTTTAGCGCCCGTCTCCGGCCCTTGAACGCCTCGGCCATTACCGCCAATGCGTCGCCTTCCCGATCGCCTGCGGACAGGGGAACGGGGACGTGGGGCCCCGTCACATCGCACCTTCTCCGCAGACCGTATCCCGCCGACCCGGCGACCCTGTGGCTTTCAGGAGACCGGACATCGATCTCACGACCCAGGGAGAACCATTCACCTGAGGGTCAAGAACCGGCCACGGGGCGGCGATACCTAAAGGTGGCCGGTAATCCGAGCAGGACAGCGAGAGCACCGGGCCAAGGTGAAAGGCCCCGGACCTGGCCCTTTCTGATGCCGGCGCTGTGGGGGGCGGCCGGTTCCGCTCTTCTGGCCCTGGCCAGTGACCTTCCCGGATCTCCGCTCGGTCCGCATGCGGCTGGCCTCTGGCCATTGGCCCACCGGGGGGCGGCGGCCGGTTGGGAGGGCCCGACGGTGCCCGGTTGGGCCACGGTGGCGGACCAGGGTCCCGGGGTGGGTCCCGGACACCTTCTCGTCACCCTGGCCGTGGTGGCCGGAGTGGGCCTTCTTGGTCTGAGCTGGTTCGCCATCTGGCGCCGGACCCGGGCCATGGCGGATCTGAGCATCCGTCGACTCTCCTGGGTCGTCGGTGCCTGGGTGGCACCTCTGCTCTTCGCCGCCCCTTTGGCCAGTCAGGACGTCTGGCACTACGGGGCCGAGGGGAAGATGGTGCTCGACGGCTTCGGCGGCTACCGGCCTTCCATACTTCTCGGGCACTCCGTGTGGACGTTGGGGGTCGACACCAAGTGGGCGGCGCGCCCGCCGCTCTACGGGCCTGGCGCCATCGACCTGTCGGCCTTCTTCGTGAAGATCTCGGGGGGCCGGCCCTGGGTGGCGACCGAGTGCTGGCGGGTATCGGCCGTCATCGGCCTGCTGCTCTGCGCGTGGGGCGTGCGACGCATTATCTCTCTGCGCGGAGGAAACGCCACCAGGGCACTGGTGGCGGGGGTGGCCAACCCGGCCGTGCTGATCATTCTCGTCGGCGGCATTCACAACGACGCTCTCATGCTCGGCCTCGTGGTGGCCGGGATCGCCCTGGCCCTGTCGGGGAACCGCTCGTGGGGGATCGTCGTCTGCGCCATCGGCGTGGCGGTGAAGCCCAACGCCCTCCTTGCCGTCGGGGCATTGGCCTGGTGGGCATGGGGAATCCAGTGGCGCCAGCGGGCCAAAGGGGCTCTCGCCGCCACCGGGGCCGTCGGCGGCGTCCTGGCCGTGAGCGGGCTGGGACTCGGCGGAGGATTCGGATGGGTGCACTCCGTGCTCTCCTACGCCTGGGTCCCGGGGCCCTGGTCCCTGGGGGCGCAATTCTTCGGTGCCGCGTCCGGCTGGCCGGTGGACGCCATCGAGATGGTGGGTACGGCCGTCGCCGTGGTGTTGGTGCTCACGGTGAGGCGATCCGGCGGATGGATCGTGGCTCTCGGATGGGGGTTCGCAGTATTGGCGGTGACCACCCCCACCCCCGAGCCCTGGTATCTGGCCTGGGCCGTGGCGCTGCTCTGCTGCGCTGGCCTGCATCGGCGCTCGGAGCGCCTCGGTGTCATCGTGCTCAGCGTGATGATGGCCGCCGGCGTGCTTCCCCTCGGGCTCGTTCTCTGGCCCGAGGGGATCGTCGCCCTGGCCGCGATCGGCGTCCTGTCATTGCGGTCGCACCTGCGCGCCACGGGGACCTCGGCGGCCGCCACTCCGGACGAGAGACACGCCGTCGGCGACGGCGACGGCGACGGCGAACAGCCGCCGTCAGGGGCGACGCCGATCCGAGTGCCGTCCGCCCTGCACCACGTGTAGGGAACGCCGGCGGTCTCGCCTCAGGACGATCCGGTCATGGCGCCGGGCAACCCGTGGAGCACGAGGTACTCGTCGAGGGCTTTGCTGGCCTGGGTGTCTTCGTAGGCTTCGTACTCCTTCAGCCGACCCCAGGCCATCCGGCCCCACAGCACGTACCGGTTCTCGTAGATGGTCTCGCCGGTCGGTGACTTCAGGTGGTCCGTGCCCCGGATACAGACCGTCATGCTCCACGGCGGACCGCTGGCCACGACCTCGTCGGCGTAGATCTGGATGCCGATCAGCACGAACCGCTGGAGCCAGCGTTCGAGTTGCTCCTTACCCTGGATCTCGGTGGCCCACGAGCTGGCTCCCGGGAAACGGAACCGGACGTCCTCGGCGTCCCGGCGCAGCAACGGTCGGTAGTCCCCCGCCCGCAGTCTCTCGAGATCCCTGGAGATCAGCTTCTTGGCCAGCCACGAGATCATCGCCCCGTCCTTTGACTAGATAGATCGCTCTAGCGATAGGGTAGGGGAGCCGGGTTCGGAGAGCAAAATCGACGGCCGGCCAGGAACGGGGGACGCGGTGGCCGACACCAGACAACGGATCGTGGAGGCCGGCGCCGAGCTGATCCGGCACCAGGGTTACGCCGCCACCGGCGTCAAACAGATCGTGGCCGCCGCCCAGGCGCCCTTCGGTTCCCTCTACCACTTCTTCCCGGGCGGCAAGGAGGAGCTGGCGGCCGAGGCCATCCGCTTGTCGGGCGCCCTCTACCTCGAGCTGCTCCCGGCCGTCTTCGACCCCGAGCCGGACCTGACCACGGCCGTGCGCGCCTCCTTCTCCGGCGCCGCCGCACACCTGCGCCAGACCGACTACGCCGACGCCTGCCCCATCGCCACCGTGGCCCTCGAGATTTCGAGCAGCAGTGAGTCGCTGCGTCTCGCCTGCGCCGACGTCTTCGACTCCTGGATCTCCGCCTTCACGCCACGATTGGTGGCACGGGGTCTGGACGAGGCGGAGGCCCGCGCGCTGGCGATCGGCATCATCGCCGCCCTCGAAGGTGCCTTCGTGCTCTGCCGTGCCCAACGCACGACCGAAGCCCTGGCCGTCGCCGAGGAGCTCGTCGTCCTCTCGGTCGAACGCGCCCTCAACCGATGAGGACCCTCGGCGCATGAGGACCTGAGCGGCTCAGCCTTTGCGCTCGAGGATCACGACCGGGATCTGGCGCGTCGTGCCCGCCTCGTACTCGGCGAATCCGGGATAGTCCTTCTTCTGGGCTTCCCAGATCTTCGTCCGCTCGTCGCCCTTGGCCTCCCGGGCCACGACCGACACCGTGTCCGTCCCGATCTCCGCCGTCGTCTCGGGATGGGCGAGAAGGTTGTGGTACCAGTCCGGATTGGTCGGAGCTCCCGCCTTGGAGGCGAAAACGGCCAACTCGTCACCGACGTCCCGGTACATCATGGGATTGACCCGCTCCTTTCCCGACTTCGCTCCGGTGGTGTGGAGCAGGAGCATCGGCGCACCCTCGAAATTGCCGCCGAGCTTGCCACCGTTGGCCCGGAACTCCTCGATGATCGCCTTGTTGAAATCCACGACGTCTGCCATGTCTCACTCTCGCGCGTCATCCACCGCCCTGCCAGACATCCCGGGTATAGAAACGATCCCGTGTCCAGACTGGTCGAGGGGGAGCCGGCGGTCGCCGTACTGGCCGGTGCCTTGGCGCGCGTCGCCGCCCTCGTCCCCTACCTCACGGCCGAGATCGAACCCGACGGGTGGGCGGCACCAGGAGGGCCGACGGCCCCCGAGCGACTCGTTGCGGCCGAGGGAGAGTGGATGTCCTGCGGGGCGTTGATCGACGATCCGCCGTGGCTCGGGCGCATCATCTCTTCGACCGGGCACGGGGTCGGAACCGACGATCCCGTGGTGGCCGCCTCCGTTTTCGTCCAGGGTTACTCCTACCGGGTGCTGACCCTCACCGTGGCCTGTCTCACCGCCTCCGGCGTCGTCCCCGACGCATCGGCCTCCTCCATGGCCATCGGGCTGGTGCGGCACTGGCCCTCGCAGCTGGCCTTCACCCGGCCCGCCGTGATGATGCTCGATCCGGCCGACGCCGTGGCCGCCTTGCCCGCCGACTCCGACACCATCACCGACGCTTTCCGATTCGTCGTCGACCATGCCATCGACATGCACCTGCGACCGCTCATCGAGTCGGTCCGCACCGGCATCGGCGTCCCCGTGGGCCAACGACTGCTGTGGGGGAACGTGGCCGCCTCGGCCGCCACCGCCTTCCGCACCATGGAGGGATGCCTCGGCCCCTTCGTCGCACCCCTCGGTGAGCGGTTCTTCGCACTGGCCCCGCCGACGCTTCGCGGCCTCGGCTCCTTCGTCGAAATCGAACAGGCCGGACGACGGGGCTGGTTCTGGGAACGGACGAACTGCTGTCTCTTCGACCGCCTCCCCGGCGCCGTCCGTTGCGCCGACTGCAGCCTCACCCCGCAGCGACAACGCCGACAGGCCTACCGGGACTCCCTCGGGGCTTCCTGAGCCTTCCGGGAGCGCCACAACCGGCAGGTAGGTTGGCACGATGCCCGGATCCGACCCCCGGCCCCCAGCCGGATCCACCCTGCGCGCCGGCGAACCGATGGTGACGGCGCGCGGCCTCGTCAAGCGCTTCGAGGACTTCGTGGCCGTCGACGGCATCGACTTCGAGATCGCCCAGGGCGAGTCCTACGGACTCCTCGGTCCGAACGGCGCCGGCAAGACCTCGACCATGAGGATGATCGCCTGCATGTCGCCCGTGTCCGAGGGCGAGCTCCGTGTCCTCGGCATGGACCCGGCCACCGACGGCGCCCGCATCCGCTCCCGCATCGGCCTCGTCCCCCAGGAGGACACCCTCGATCTCGAGCTCACCGTCCTCGACAACCTCATGATCTACGGCCGCTACTTCGACCTGCCCAAGAAGGTCATCCGCCAACGGGCCGAGGCCCTGCTCGAGTTCTCCCAGCTGTCGGACCGGGCCCACGACAAGGTCGAGCCCTTGTCCGGCGGCATGAAGCGCCGACTGACCATCGCCCGCGCTCTCGTCTCCGAACCCGAGCTCCTCATCCTCGACGAACCGACCACCGGCCTCGACCCCCAGGCCCGCCACCTTCTCTGGGACCGGCTCTACCGGCTGAAGCTCCAAGGGGTGACCCTCGTTATCACCACCCACTACATGGACGAAGCCGAACAGCTCTGCGACCGCCTGGCCGTCATGGATCGCGGCCGGGTGGCGGCCGAGGACACCCCGCCCGCCCTCATCGCCCGCTATTCGACCCGGGAGGTGGTCGAGCTCCGCTTCAGTCCCGGCGAGAACGAGCAGAACGCCGACAAGCTCAACGGCCTGGTGGAACGGCTCGAGGTGCTCCCCGACCGTCTGCTGCTCTACACCGACGACGGCGACGGCACCCTGGCCGCTGTCCACCGGACCGGCTGCCACCCCGAGAGCTCCCTCGTGCGTCGCTCCACCCTGGAAGATGTCTTTCTCCACCTGACCGGCCGGTCCCTGGTCGAATGACCCTTCCCGCCCACACACGAGCTCCGGCCACCGATACCGCCTCGGGGGGCGCCAGGCGACGGCGCCCGGCCACGCCCCCCTGGGCCCGGTCGCTGTCCTACTGGCTCTACCAGTACAAGCGGACCTGGCGCGGTTCGATCACCACCAGCTTCCTCTATCCCGTCCTCTATCTGTCGGCCATCGGGGTCGGGCTCGGCTCGCTCGTGAACCACCACGCCCACACCGTCGGCGGTGTGAAGTACATCGACTTCCTCGCCCCCGGCCTCATGGCCGCCACCGCCATGCAGATCGGTGGCAACGAGGCCATGTACCCGGTCATGGGCGCCATCAAATGGATGCGGACCTACTTCGCCATGTTGGCCACACCGCTCGGCGTCGTCGACGTCCTCATCGGGCACCTGGCCTGGATCGCGCTGCGCCTGACGCTGGTGTCCACGATCTACCTGGGGATCATGGCCCTGTTCGGCACCGTCCACTCCCCCTTCGCCCTTCTGGCCATCCCCGCCGGGGTGCTCACCGGTACCGCCTTCGCCGCACCGATCGCCGCCTTCTCCGCCACCCAGGTGAACGACGCCGGGTTCTCGGCTCTCTACCGCTTCGGCCTCATTCCTCTCTTTCTCTTCTCCGGGACCTTCTTCCCCATCACCCAGTTGCCCGGCTGGCTCCAGATCGCGGCCGAGGCCACGCCCCTCTACCACGGGGTGGCGCTGTGTCGGGCCCTCACCCTCGGACACTTGGACGCCGGCCCCGACATGGCCCACGTCGCCTATCTCGTCGCTCTGACCGTGCTCGGCTTCGCTTTGGCCCGCCACAGCTTCCGTCGCCGGCTCGTCACGTGAGTTCGGCCGCCATACCCCTGCGCGTCACGCCCTCCATCTTCCTGAGCGGACGCCGGGCCCGTCGGATCGTGGAACGCAACATCCTCGTCTACCGGCGCGGCTGGATCTTCTTCGTCTCCGGCTTCTTCGAGCCGTTCTTCTATCTCCTGTCCATCGGTGTGGGCTTGAACAAGCTCGTCGGTGCCCTGCCCCTCGGCGGCCACACTGTCGCTTACACCGCCTACGTGGCGCCCGGGCTCCTGGCCTCCTCGGCCATGAACGGCGCCATGTTCGACTCGACCTTCAACATCTTCTTCAAGCTGAAGATCGCCAAGACCTACGACGCCATGCTGTCGACCCCCCTGGCGCCGACCGACATCGCCCTGGGCGAGCTCGCCTGGGCCCTTCTGCGCGGGTCGATCTACTCGGCCGCCTTCCTGCTGGCCATGACCGGCTTCGGCTACGACCTCACGCCTTGGGCGGTCCTCTGCTACCCCGCCGCCATCCTCATCAGCTTCGCCTTCGCCGGTGTCGGGATGGCGGCCACCTCCTTCATGCGCAGCTGGCAGGACTTCGACAGGTCTCCCTGGCCATCATCCCCCTGTTCCTCTTCTCGGCCACCTTCTATCCCCTGTCGGTCTATCCGGGCTGGCTCCAGGTCGTCGTTCGCTGCACACCGCTGTACCAGGGGGTGGCCATGATCCGGGGGCTCGACGCCGGGTTGTTCAACTGGTCGATCCTCGGCCACGCCGCCTACCTCGCCGTCATGGGTGCCGTCGGCCTCGGCGTCACCGCCCGGCGCCTGGCCACGCTGCTGCTTCCCTGAGCGAGAGCGTCCACTCCTTCTTCCTCAGGCGAAGGCGCTCACCACGTCGGCCCTCCAACCGGTCAACTCGCCTCCGCGCTGCGTCGGGGTGTCGCCCAGCCTGACCACGACGAGGTCGAGGGCGGGGCACACGGTGATCGACTGTCCGCTGTAGCCCGACGCCCAGAACGACCCGTACTCGTCGCCCACCACCCACCAGTGGGCGCCGTGGATCATCGCATCGTCGGGGTCGACCGAACGCGGGAGACGGCCGTGGTCCACCCATCCTTCGGGAAGGAGTCGTCGCCCGTCCCACACGCCGTCGCGCAGGTAGAGCAGCCCGAAGCGGGCGAAGTCGCGCGCCGTGGCATACAGCGTCGACGACGCCACCCAGGTCCCCGAGGCGTCGAAGGCGGCCACGGCCGACGTCGCTCCGATGGGTCCGAACAAGCGGTGAAGAAGGAACCGCCGGTAGGGCTCGCCGGGGCCGAGGAGGCGGGCCACGATCCCGGAGACGATGTTGCTCGTCCCGCTCGAATAGTGGAAGAGGCTCCCGGGGACGGCGGTCAGGCGGTGGTCGGCCGCATAGGAGGCGACGTCGTCGCTCCCTGTCCCCCACAACATCTCCATGACATCCGACACACCGCGATCGACGTAGTCCTCGGCGAACTCGAGCCCGTCGCGCATCTCGAGCAGGTGCTCGACCGTGATGGCCCCTCGGGGATCCCCGGCACCCGACCACTGCGGGACCGGCGCCGGTGCGGCGAGGTCCAACCGTCGCTCTCCGACCAGGATGCCGACGACGCCGTGGAGCATCGACTTGGCCATCGACCAAGAGAGAAGGGTGGTCGACGGGCCGACGGGCACGTTCTCGTCACGGGGATCGCGCCCGCCGTAGCGTTCGGCCACCAGTCGACCACCGGAGATCACGACGATGGCGTAGGTCCCGGCCAACGGGCCGCCCAGAGCAAGGGCCTCGTCCAGGAGCGGACCAAGGGCGGCCGGGACAGAGCGGGAATCGCCGTGAGGCCACGACTGCGTCGGCCACGGGACCGCGGGCGGTTGCCCGGGCAGGGCGACCAGCGGCGCCGAAAGCACGTCGCCGGGATCCACGGGCTCAGCCTGGCACAAGGGGAGACCCCTCCGCTTCGCGTGACCTGGCTCGCGCCTACGAGGTGGTCATAGATGGTCGGAGGGTGACTGCCATGGGAATGGGCGAGGTGCGTGACTTCTGAACAAGACTGAGGCCGTGGTCATACCGTCGAACGCCGAGGAGGCCGTGCGCGGCTTCATGGCAGCGTGCAAGGCAGCCTGGCCGACGGGAGATGCCACCACGCTGGCTCGCTACTTCAGCGACGATGCTGAGTACCAGAATGGGCCGCTCAAACCGGTCAAAGGGCGGATAGCCATCGTCGCCTCGCTAGCCGCCATGATGGGCATTGGAGGCGAAGTGGACGCCGACATTCGCAACCTCGTGGCTGATGGTCCGGTCGTGATGACCGAACGGGTCGACTACTGGAGGTCCGGCGAGAAGACGGCTGGCTTGCGGATTGCAGGTGTCTTTGAAGTTCACGACGGGGTCATCACCGCCTGGCGCGAGTACTTCGATGCCAGCGAATTCGCTTCGCAGTTATCCACAGACTGAGTCGACCGGAATCGCCGGTACCGACTGGCCGAGGCGCCCGTCGCGCTATGACTACGACCTGAGCGGCGTCTGACCTGAGCTGATGACCCTGTCCAAATCAAACCATCGACTTGGCCATCGACCACGACAGCAGCGTCGTGTCGGGACCCACCGGCGCCGTCGGCGCGCCTCGGGGTTCTAGACCGCCGTAGCGCTCACCGACCACCCGGCCACCGTGGACCACGACGACGGCGTAGGTGTGGGCCAGAGTCCCGGTGTCGTCGAAACGCCGCGTCGAGAAGGCGGTCGAGCTCGACGCCCGCCACACCGGTGGCCTCCCTTCGGGCCACGACCGCGTCGGCCACCCGACGTCGCCGGGTTGACCCGGGAGAGCGACGAGAGGAGCGGTGAACACGTCCGCCCGGGCCACGGACTAAGCCTGGCACGGGCGGGGCCCGTACGCTTCGGTGCGTGGCGTCTCTCGCAGCACCGCACCGCATCGCCGTCATCGGTGACGTCGGCGGCCACGCCTGGACGCTGCGCCGCTGTCTCCAGGAGATCGGTGCCGACACCACCACGGGCACCATCCCTGACGATCTGGTCATCATCCAGGTCGGCGATCTCGTCCACAAAGGACCCGACAGCGCCGGCGTGGTGGCCCTCGTCGACCGCATGCTGTCCGGATCACCCGGTCAGTGGGTCCAGCTCATCGGCAACCACGAGGCCCAGGAAGGCCTCGGCGGTCCCGACTTCTGGCAGGAGTCGCTGTCCTCGGGGCTCCGGTCGGACCTGCGCCGGTGGGCCGACAGCGACCAGGCCCGATTGGCCGTCGCCCTCGACACCGTCGAGTACGGCCCCGTGCTCGTGACCCACGCCGGTCTGACCCGCCAGAAGTGGGTGGCCATCGGGCGGCCCGACGAGCCCGACATCGCCGCCGCCACGCTGAACAAGGAGTTCGCCGCCGACCCCGAGCTCGCCTTCGCCGCCGGCGAGATGCTCGGGGTGAAACCCCGCCTCCCCGTCGGTGTGGCCTGGGCGTCGCCGCGCGAGCTGCTCGCTTCGTGGGACATGGAACAACTTCCCTTCAGCCAGGTCCACGGCCACGCCAGTCCGAGGCGTTGGTCGAGCGACACCTGGGCCGAGGGTCTGCCCAGGCGTACCACTGTCCGCGCCTCGGCCGACCGGCACAAGCGCCACAGTGATTTCCCGTGGTCCGGAGGGCAGCACATCATCTGCGTCGATCCCGACTTCGGAGCCGACGCCGCTGCGGTCCCCCTCGTCCCGTTGATCGTCAACGGCGAAGTACTCGGGTCGTGACCGCTCCCGCACCCCGGGTGGCCTTCGCCACCAGCGAAGTCGCCGCCGACCTCGACGACGGGTGGCCGTACCTACGCGATGCCGTCATGGCACTCGGGATGGCGCCCTCCGTGGTCTTCTGGGACGACCCGGCCGTCGAATGGGGTGCGTACGACGTGACCGTCGCCATCTACACCTGGGGCTACGTCACCCGCCGAGCGCCATTCCTTTCCTGGGTGCAAGACGTGGAGTCGGTGACTCGCCTGGTGAACCCGGCGCCGGTCCTGCGCTGGAACAGCGACAAGACCTATCTGGCCGACCTGGCCGCCGACGGGATCCCCGTCGTGCCCACCGAGTGGGTGACACCCGGTGCGGCCTGGACCCCGCCGTCGGAGGACTACGTCATCAAGCCGTCGGTGGCCAGCGGCGGCATCGGCGCCGCCCGCTACGTGACCCAGACCGTCGACACCGCCGACCGCCACGTCCGCGCTCTGCACGATGACGGCCACACGGTGATGGTCCAGCCCTACCAGGCCGCCGTCGACACCGGAGGTGAAACAGCACTCGTCTTTTTCGATGGTCTCTACAGCCATGGCGTCGGCAAGGCGGCTTTGCTCCGAGCCGATGTCGGGGTGACCGACGAGCTCTGGAAGCAAGAGAGCATCACCGCGGTCGTACCGAGAGACGACCAGCGCACGGCGGCCGAGAGCGTGATGCGGGCGGTCGACGCCCGCTTCGGGTCGACCGGATATGGACGGGTGGACCTCGTCGACGGATCCGACGGCCTGCCCCTCGTCCTCGAACTGGAGCTGGTGGAGCCGTCGCTCTTCTTTGATCTCGTCCCGGACGCCGCCGGCCGCCTCGCTGCCTACCTGCACGCCCTCAGGTGACCTCGAATCCCTCATTGACCAGAGCGAGTCCTTCACGGATCGGTGCTTTATCAAGAACACGCCAGGCTTTTGTCGGAAGGTGTCCGGCGAAGCGACCGGGCGCCCTTCCCCATTGCCCCGCTGTGGTTCAAGGCATGAGGGGAACACGCCGACGTTCGTAGGAGCGCAGACGGATCTGCGCGACCGGCACGGACGCCGGTGTACCAAAGGAATGTGCCATGACGGGAAGGCACCCGTGGGTGGTCCTCTGCGTGCCGGAGGATTCCCCCTACAGCGAGGTCCAGCGCGCCTTTCGTCGAGGGTCAAGCAGACCCACCCCGACAGCGGCGGCGACGCCGGAGAGTTCGCCACTGTCGTACGGGCGTCCGAGGATGTCCGGCAGGCCCTTCCCCGTCAGCATCACCGGACCCCCGTTCGTCCCACCCCCTACGACGGTTGGCTTCGCCCCTGCCGACCGACGCCGTCGTGGACAGAGGACGTTCCCCCGGTACCGGTGACGGCCCCCGGGTCGGCCGGCAGTGGGGTGACGCTGACGATGCCGTCGGCCGGGAGCGACTTCCGAGATGTCCTGCTCGGCGAGATGTCGAAGGTCATTGCTCTTCCGTGAGTGGGTGGACGATCTCGTAGCCCCGGCGCGTCGCCTCCGCGTAGGCATTATCAAGATTGGAGCCGACGTGAACCGAGATGATGGAGTCATGAGACGCGGTGGCGCATGTCAGCGACCGGGCACCCCTCGGCCAACGAAAGAGCGCACGCCTCGGGCGCCACGGCGGCGCTGTCTCCGAGGAAAGCGGCATGATGGTCGAGCCATGAAGGACAACGACAGGGTCCGCCTCCGCCCCGTGGAGGAGCGCGACCTGGAGGATCTGGGACGGATAGATACCGATTCGTCGGTCAGCGAGCCTTTTGAGTGGAGAGGGTTTCGCGACCCACGGAGCCGGCGGCGACGCTGGGAGGAAGACGGCTACCTGGGCGATGAGGCCTCGCTCCTGATCGTTGCCGCCCCCGACGGCGCCTTCGCCGGCATTGTGAGTTGGACACAGATCGAAACCTCAGGCCCCCGGGGTGGCTGCTTCCGGATCGGGATCCTGCTCTTCCCTGAACACCGTGGGCACGGGGTGGGGACGTCGGCCCAGCGACGGCTGGCGGACCATCTCTTCGCCACCACGCTGGCCAACCGCTTGGAGGCCACCACCGAGGTGGACAATATTGCCGAGCAACGAGCGCTGGAGCATTCGGGGTTCGTCGCCGAGGGCGTGTTGCGGGGAAGAGGATTTGTCCGCGGCCAATGGAGGGATGCCGTGATGTACGCCCGGCTGCGTGACGACCCCGCCGGCGAACGTTCAGACTGAGTGAGGAGGGGGCGACAACAACACCCGCCGTCCTGTGCCGGCCGTGACCGCGGCTCTGGCCGCCCGCTGCTCAGCTGCGCCGGGCCTTCACGGCCTGCTCGACGCGGGCGCCGTAGTCGGGGTCGGCGGCCCGGAAGTGGGAGATGGAGCGCTCGATGATGTCGTCCTTCGAGACCTGGGAGAGACCGTCGGCGATGGCGTCGACCAGACGCTGCTTGGAATCCTCGGGGATCATCCGGTACATCACGCCGGCCTGGCTGAAGTTGTCCTCGTCACGGTCGTCCCACTGGTAGCTGCCCGAGGTGCCGGCCACGTCGAGCCCGGCATAGAGCGGCTCGTCGCTCTGGACGGGACCGTCGAAGCTGTTGGGCTCGTAGTTCTTGGCCCGCTTCGAGTTGTCGTTGAAGCGCATGGCCCCGTCACGGCCGTAGTTGGCCACGGGGGCGGCGTGGGGCGAGTTCACGGGCAGCTGGGTGTGGTTGATACCGAGCCGGTAGCGGTGGGCGTCGCCGTAGGCGAAGAGTCGGCCCTGGAGCATCTTGTCGGGACTGGGCCCGATGCCGGGGACGAAGTTCCCCGGGTCGAAGGCCACCTGCTCGACCTCGGCGAAGTAGTTGTCGGCGTTGCGGTCGAGGGTCATACGTCCCACCTCGATGAGGGGGTAATCGCCGTGGGGCCAGACCTTGGTGAGGTCGAAGGGGTTGATCCGGTAGGTGGCGGCGTCGGCCTCGGGCATGATCTGGACCTTCAGTGTCCACGAGGGCAGGTCTCCGGTCTCGATGGCGGTCACGAGGTCGTGCTGGTGGGACTCGGGGTTGAGCCCGGCCAGGTCGACGGCCTCCTCACCGGTGAGGAAGCGGATGCCCTGATCGCAACGCCAGTGGTACTTCACCCAGAAGCGCTCGCCGGCGGTGTTGACCCACTGGTAGGTGTGGGATCCGTAGCCGTTCATGTGCCGGTACGAGGCGGGTATGCCGCGGTCACCGAAGAGCCAGGTGAACATGTGGGTGGCCTCGGGTGACAGGGAGAAGAAGTCCCAGACGTTGTCGGGCTCCTGATGGTTGGTGAAGGGGTCGGGCTTCTGGGAGTGGATGAAGTCGGGGAACTTGAGGGGATCGCGGATGAAGAAGATCGGGGTGTTGTTGCCGGCCAGGTCGTAGTTGCCGTCTTCGGTATAGAACTTGACGGCGAAACCGCGCGGGTCCCGGACGGCCTCGGGGGCGCCCTTGCTGCCGGCCACGGTGGAGAAGCGGGCGAACGTCTCGGTGCGCTTACCCACCTCCGACAGGAAGCGGGCGCGGGTGAAGGCGGTGACGTCGGCCGTCACCTCGAAGGTGCCATGGGCACCCGAGCCCCGGGCGTGGACAATGCGCTCGGGGATGCGCTCGCGGTTGAAGCGGGCCAGCTTCTCGGTCAGGTGTTGGTCCTGGAGCAGCACGGGCCCCGAGGGTCCGGCGGTCTGGGACCGCTGGTTGTCGGCCACGGGGGCCCCTGACTCGGTGGTGAGGATCTTCTTCGTCGTCATGAGAGCGAGTCTGCTCCCACCCTTGTCATAAGTCCAAGAGATTGAACTGATGAAACCGATAAGATGTGGTTATGGATCGGCCCACCCTGCAACAACTCACCTACCTGGTGGCGGTGGAGGACCACCGGCACTTCGGCAAGGCGGCGGAGGCCTGCTTCGTGAGCCAGCCGGCCCTCTCGGCCCAGATCCGGGAGCTCGAACGGCGTCTCGGGGTCACCCTCTTCGAGAGGGGGAACCGCCAGGTCCTTCCCACATCGGTGGGGGCCACGGTGATCGAACGGGCACGGGGGGTGCTGCGGGACATGGACGAGCTGGTGGCCGCCGCCCGATTGGATCCCAGCGAGATGCGCGGCCCGCTCGCCCTGGGGGTGATCCCGACCATGGCGCCCTACCTCCTGCCGGGGCTGCTCCCGGTGCTCACCAACGCCCACCGGGGCGTCGAGCTTCACCTCCACGTATTGAAGACGTCGGAGATCCTCCGGATGCTGCGTGAGGGCGGGCTCGACCTCGGACTGCTGGCCCTGCCGGTGGCCGGCGAGGATCTCGTGCAGGTCCCTCTGGCCGAGGACCCCTTCGTCCTCGCCCTGCCCGAGAACCACCCGCTGGCCGGCACGGGACCGGTTGCTCTGAGCGTCGTGGCCGACCTGCCGGTGATCCTCCTCGAGGAGGGTCACTGCCTGCGCGACCAGGCCCTGTCGGTGTGCCGGCTCGTCGGCACCCACGCGGCGGAGATGCAGGCGACGGGCATGCCGACGCTGTGCCAGATGGTGGCGACGGGTCTGGGTGTGACCCTCCTGCCGACCAGCGCGGTGGCCCTCGAGGCCCGACCGGGGACGGGGCTCACCACCCGCCCCTTCGCCGACCCGGTGCCGACCCGGACGATCGGGTTGGTGTGGCGCCGGACCAGTCCGAACGACACCCTTTACTGTGAGCTCGGCGAGCTCCTGGCCACCGAGCTCGCCGGCCGTGGACGGGGCCAGGACGCCCCGGATGAGGGCGCGCGGCACCACGCGCGCCGCAGTCCGCGTAAGGTCCAGCTCAGACAGACGAAGGGAGAAGAGCCATGAGCCAGAACACATCCCCCAGCGCGGCCCGGGCCGGGACCATCGACATCGGAGGGGACCTCACTGTCAACCGACTGGGTTTCGGCGCCATGCGCATCACCGGGAACGGCATCTGGGGGGACCCGGCGGACGGCGACGAAGCCAAGGCCGTGCTGCGGCGGGCCGTCGAGCTGGAGGTCAATTTCATCGACACGGCCGACGCCTACGGTCCCGACGTGAGCGAGACCCTGATCGCCGAGGCGTTGCACCCCTATCCCGACGATCTCGTCATCGCCACCAAGGGCGGCCTCACGCGGTCCGGTCCCAACCAGTGGGACGCCGACGGGCGTCCGGAGTACCTGCGCCAAGCGTGCGAGGGAAGCCTGGCCCGTCTGAAGATCGACCAGATCCCTCTGTACCAATTCCACCGGCCCGATCCCAAGGTCCCCATGGAAGAGTCGATCGGCGCCCTGGTGGCGTTGAAGGACGAGGGGAAGATCCGGCACATCGGGGTATGCAACGTCACCGAGACGGAGCTTCACCGCGCCCAGCGGCTCACGCCGATCGTGTCGGTCCAGAACCGGTACAACGTGGCCGACCGGACATCGGAGTCGATGGTCGATCTGTGCGAGCAGGAGCGCATCGTCTTCCTGCCGTGGGCGCCGATCCTCGACATCGAGAACGACGGGGTGGCCGCCGAGATCGCCAAGAACCACGACAGCACGCCGCGGCAGATCGTGCTGGCCTGGCTGCTGGCCCGGTCGTCGGCCATTGTCCCCATCCCGGGGACGGGAACGGTCAGCCATCTCGAGGAGAATGTCGGCGCCGCCGGCATCGAGCTCGACGGCCGTGAGATCGAGGCGTTGACCAACGCCGGTCGAGCATAGGGAGCCGAACCATCTCCATCTCGAGCCGACACCCGACCAACGCCGCCAAACCGGGACCGGAACGGGACCGGCCGCCCGCTCCGGCCCCTCCGCCGCCGCCCAAGTGGCGGTCGTGGCTGCTGCCCGTCGGTATCATCGTCACGCTGCTGCTGCTGTTCGCGCCGGGGCTCGATTCGACGCCGACGAAGACGCTCAACTACACGCAGTTCATCGCCAACGTGAAGGCGCACAAGATCAGCACGGCGTCTATCAATCCCACCGGCGCCGTCACGGGAAAACTCAAGAGCGGCGAGGCCTACACCAGCCAGATCCCGGTGGCGTTGCAGGACAACCAGCTGGCGCCGCTGCTGAAGGCCGACGGCGTGGCCATCACGGGAGTGGGTGCCTCGTCGACCTTGGTCGATGATCTGCTGTCCTTCATCCCGTTCCTTCTCTTCATCGGCATCTTCCTCTGGATCGGCCGTAGCACCCGCCGCCAGATACAGGGCGGGATCATGGGCATCGGCGGATCGAAGGCCAAGCTCTACGACGAGGACCGGCCCACCACCCGCTTCGCCGACGTGGCCGGCTACGAAGGAGCCAAGCGGGAGGTGGCCGAGGTCGTCGATTTCCTCAGCCGTCCCGATCGCTACACGAAGGCCGGGGCCATCGGTCCGCGCGGGGTGCTCATGGTGGGGCCGCCGGGCACGGGAAAGACGTTGATGGCCCGTGCGGTGGCCGGTGAGGCGGAAGTCCCGTTCCTGGCTCTCACCGGCTCGAGCTTCGTCGAGATGTTCGTCGGTGTCGGGGCCAAGCGGGTGCGCGACCTGTTCGCCGACGCCCGCAAGCGGGCGCCGTCCATCGTGTTCATCGACGAGATCGACGCCATCGGTCAGCGCCGGGGCGGGTCCATCGTCTCCAACGACGAGCGGGAGCAGACCCTCAACCAGCTCCTGGCCGAGATGGACGGCTTCGACGCCACGACCGGGGTCGTCATCCTGGCCGCCACCAACCGTCCCGAGGTCCTGGACGCCGCTCTGCTGCGACCGGGACGCTTCGACCGCAAGGTCGAGATCCCGCTGCCCAACCAGGCCGAGCGGACGGCCATCCTGAGCGTGCACGCCCGGGACAAGCACATAGCACCGGATGTCGACTTCGGCGCCATCTCGCGGGGCACGCCGGGCTTCTCGGGGGCGGACCTGGCCAACCTCTTGAACGAGGCGGCCATCGTCGCCGTCCGTCACGACCGGGACGTCATCACCGCCGCTGACCTCGACGAGGCCCGCGACCGCATCCTGCTCGGTCGCCGCGACGCCTCCAACGCCCTTCTCCCCGAGGAGAAGCGGTCGGTGGCCGTCCACGAAGCCGGCCACGCGCTGGTGGCCCTGCTCTCCGAACACGCCGACCCGGTGGCCAAGATCACGATCCTCCCCGCCGGGCGCGCCCTCGGCGTCACCGAACAGCTCCCGGCCGACGAGAGGCACCTGTACCCCGAGAGCTATCTGCTGGCCTCACTGGACGTCCGGCTGGGCGGGCGGGCCTCGGAGCTCCTCGTCCTCGGGGAGGCGTCCACCGGCGCGTCGAACGATCTGGCCGGCGCCACCGGTCTGGCCATCAACATGGTGCGGGACTGGGGGCTGTCGCCGCGGCTCGGTCCCATCGGCTTCAGCACCGACGGGCCCGGCTATCTCGACGGCCAACAGCAGTTCCAGAGCCGGCAGTACTCCGAAGGCACCCAGCAGGTGATCGACGAGGAGGTGAGCCGGCTCCTCGGCGAAGCCGAGCGACGGGCCACGGCGGTGCTGAGCGCCCACCGCGCCGCCCTCGACGCCTTGATCGCCCTCCTTCTCGAACGCGAGACGATCGACGGCGACGAGCTGCGGGCCGTGGTGGCCGGAGCCTCGTCTCCGACCGACGGGGCCCCGCCGTCACCCACACCGGCGCCCACGGTACCCGCCGATCGACCGGTTGTGCCGAGTCACTGACGCCGGCGCGCCCGGGCGACGATGACCGACGTCGTTGACGTGGTGGTCGAGCGTCTGTGGCCCGGCAAGCCCCGCCGGATCCAACGTCTCGAGGGCGGAATCACGAACGCCAACTTCCGGGTCGAGGTGGGCGACGAGTGCGTCGTCGTACGGGTCCCGGGCGCGCAGACCGAACTTCTCGGCATCGACCGACGAAGTGAAGCGGCCGCCACCCGGCTGGCCGCCGCCATCGGTGTCGGCCCCGAGGTGGTGACGGTGGTCGAGGACCCGTGGTGCCTCGTCACCCGCTTCATCGCCGCGCGCCCCATCGATCGGGCCGAATTGGCGGCCGAGCCGATGCTCGGACAGGTCATCGCCACCCTCAGGCGGGTCCACGGCGCAGGGACGATACCGACCACCTTCGACTACTTCGCCGTGATCGGCCGCTACCACGCCGAGGCGAGCCAACGCGGTGTCAGCGAGCCGTTCGACTTCACCCACGCCAGCGCCGTGATGCAACGGATCGCCGCCGCCCGTCCCTTCCGGCCCACGGTGCTCGGCCACAACGACCTGTTGAACGCCAACTTCCTCTACGACGGAGCGGTCCGCATCCTCGACTGGGAGTACGCGGGCATGACGGACCCGTTCTTCGACCTGGCCAACCTGTCGGTCAACCACGGGTTCCCACCCGAGCGCGACGAGGCCCTCCTGGAGCACTACTTCGGGCGGTGCGACGACGGCTTGCGGGCAGTTCTCGGTCTCATGAAGATGGTGTCGGAGTTACGCGAGGCCATGTGGGGCGTGATCCAAATGGCCATCTCGGATCTGGACGTCGACTATGGCAGCTATGCGGCGGAACGGGCCGTGCACTTCGAATCGCTGGTGGCCGGGGACGACTTCGCCCACCTTCTCGCCATGGCGACGCCCAGCGCCGACGGCCCCCCGACGGCGTGAGGCGTTACCTGGCGTGATCGGATCATGAGTCGAGCTCTGTCAGCACCTCGCCGATGATCTTTGTCGTCTCGTGAGCCGACAGCGGTTCCCCACCTTCGGCCTTGGCCACCTCGGTGGCAAAGTCTTCGACCGAATGGACACCGCCGACGAGGACATGGCGCAAGGCCTCACCGCTGGCTTCGGGATCGCTGACGGCCTCCACTGCTGACACCACCTCATGATCGGGTGACTCTGCGACTGCGTGCACCAGAGTCATGGCTTGCTGTCGGCCCGATGCTGTCGAGACGACCGGCGGACGGTCGGGGTTCTGCTGATGGTCCCACTCGGCCAATGCTTCGTCGTAGCCGCCCTCGCCGGGATGAAGGACCCGGGTCGTGGGCGCCGCCGTTGTCGGAATCGTCTCACCCTCACTTTCAACCGACGCGCCATCGGCGCTGTCGTCGTCGTGGTGTCGCTCCGGCTGTACGGGAACGACGAGGGTGCCATCGGCATTGCGGACGATATCCATGGGGTGGATCTCCTTGGGTAGACGACGCTTGAACGACGTCCACACGCATTCTTACCCAAGCTGGCCTCGTGTTATCCCTTGGGCGACGCTGTTTTCAAGTCGCTCGCTCTCTGAGGCACGGATTACCTGCCTGACAGCGGGATCGGCACGCGTCCTTGAGGCGCCGGCTGTGTCTGCTCCGGCTGTGTCTGCTCCGGCTGTGTCTGCTCCGGCTGTGTCTGCTCCGGCTGTGTCTGCTCCGGCTGTGTCTGCTCCGGCTATGTCTGCCCCGGGTTGATGCCGGCGCCTTTGAGCATACGCCGCAGGTCGATGACCTGCTGCTCGCCGATATCGTGATGCCGAGGGGCATCGAACGTCTGGGTCTCGGATCCGAGGGTCACCTTGTACCGGCCATCATGTCCCTCGGACACGGTGCCGACCTTCTCGAGCAGTGACAGGACGTCGTGCCATTGGATGTTGTGACTGACCGGGTGGCCGAAGATCTTCTCCACCGTGGCCCGATGATGGGCCTCGAGCTGCGTGCCGTCTGTCATTTCTCTCTCCTCGATCTCCGAGATACGCCTTGGACGAGAACAGTTGCGTCAGTCGGTCGAATCCGCATCAGTCTCGTTGCCGCCGGCCAGAGGTGCATCGAGATCCCAACCACCTTCACCTGCAGGACGGCCACTACCAGTTGCCGGTCCTCCCACGCCGTCGGGATCGTCGATCCCCCCGTCGAGGGTGACCAGTTTCTCAGGGTCGTCGAGATCCGCCCCGGCTTCCTCGAGTTCGCGTTCGTCCACCTGGAGGGTGGGGTCGAGCGACGGGTCCTGCTCCACCTCTTCCATCAGGTCGGGGTCGATCCGGGAATCATCATCGAGCGCTTCGTCGCCCTGCTCGAACACCTCGGTACCGAGTGGCTCGTCCGGAGACCAATCGTCGTTCTGGCTCATTGGTAGGGCTCCGTTCTCTGGTGGACCACGCACCGATCGTAGGCTGTTGGCGTCGGACCCTCTACAAACCGGGTGCCCTTCGAGACCTCCTCGGCACCAGAAATCACGGCCATCGGTTACGGCCGCCGGGCGTCGAGTAGCGCCAGCAGCTTCTTCGGGGCCACGGTGCGGTACGCGTCCTCGCAGATCGCCTCCATCTGGGCCCAGTCCACCCGACCGTCGAGACGCACTCCCAACCATCCCCGGGCTCCGACGTATGGCGGTCGGAAGAACCGATTCGGGGCACTGGTGACAAGACCCTCCTGGGCCCCCACGGGGGGCGGCGCACCACAGATGGGGAAAGTGGTGACCGTGATGGCCGTGGGGCCAGAGCATCACGAACTGCTTTTTGACGAAAAATGCCGGTGCGCCGTGGCTGAGCTTCTCGGAGACCTCGGGCAGGGCCACGCAGATGGCCCGGACCCGCCCTTCGACATCCGGAGCGCTCATGGGCGAAGGGTAGACATGGCCGCCACCGGCCGACAAGGCGTCTTCTCACTCAGGCCCGGATGTGCTCTCCCGACGGATCGAACAGCGGCTCGGCCACCACCTCGGCCCCCACGAAGCGGCCGAAGATGACGATCTCGACACGGCGACCGGCGGTGCCGTCGGCCGCGGGGAGATACGCATAGGCGATGGAGCGGCCCACGCTGTAGCCGTAACCCCCGCTCGTGACCCGCCCCACGGAGCGGCCATCGACGCGAACGGGCTCCGACCCGAGCACCACGGCGGCCGGGTCGTCGAGCACCAGGCAGACGAGACGCCGCTCGGGTTCTGTGGCGGCGACGAGGGCGTGGCGACCGATGAACTCCCCCTTGTCCAACCGCACGGCGAACCCGAGACCGGCCTCGAAGGGCGTATCGGAGGGCGTCACGTCCGATCCCCACACCCGGTAGCCCTTCTCCAGCCGCAGCGACTCGATGGCCCGGTACCCGCCCGGAACAAGGCCGTGGGGACGACCGGCGGTGACGATCGTGTCCCACAGGGCCTCCGTGAACTCGGCCGGGCAGTACAGCTCCCAGCCCAGCTCGCCCACGAACGTCACCCGCTGGGCCAGGCAGGGCACGGGGCCCACGTTGATCGGGCGGGCCCGTAGATACGGGAATCCGCCGGCCGACATGTCGGCGTCGGTGAGCGGCGCGAGGATGGTCCGGGCCTCCGGGCCCCACAGGGCCAGGCATCCGTAGTGCGAGGTCACGTCCTCGACCTGCACCGACTCGTCCTCGGCCACATGCGAGCGGATCCAGACCATGTCGTGCAGGCCGAAGGCCGTGCCGGTGATGATCCGGAACCGGTCGTCGGCCAGCCTGGTCACCGTCAGGTCGCACTCGACGCCACCGCGTTGGTTCAGCAGTTGCGTGTAGGTGACGACCCCCGGCGCCTTCGCCACCCGGTTGGCGCACAGGCGCTCCAAGAAGGTGGCCGCATCGGGCCCGCTTATGTCGAGCTTGGAGAACGACGTCTCGTCGAACAGGGCGGCGGCCTGACGACAGGCCATGTGCTCGACCCCGATGGCCGGTGACCACAGCCGGCCCGCCCACCCGTTCGGTCGCAGGCTCTCGTCACCGGAGGCGGCGTTGGACTCGAACCAGTTCACCCGCTCCCAGCCCGCCTTCTCGCCGAAGGCGGCGCCGAGTGACTCGAGGCGGTGGTAGAGCGGGGAGACGCGCAGAGGCCGACCGGCCTGACGCTCGTGGCCGGGATACTTCACGTCGTAGTAGGTGGCGTAGACCTCGGTGGCCCGGGTCAGGGTGTAGGCCCGGCTGCGGTAGGCGGCGCCGAACCGGCGGGAGTCCATCGGCCAGGCGTCGAGGCCCGGTTGGCCGTCGACTATCCACTCGGCCACCAGTCGTCCCATCCCGCCGGCACCGGCGATGCCGTGGGCGCAGAACCCGGCCGCCACCCAGAAGCCGCCGACGTGCGATTCGCCCAGGATGAACTCACCGTCGGGGGTGAAGGCTTCGGGGCCGTTCACCAGTTGGATGATCTCGGCGTCGGCCAGATCGGGCACCCGGACAGTGGCTGCTTCGAAGAGATCGGCGAAACGGTCCCAGTCTTCAGTGAGCAGTTGGTGGTTGAAATCCGGGGCGATGCCATCGAGGCCCCACGGAGCCGGTTGGCGTTCATAGCCACCGGCCACCAGTCCGCCGCTCTCGCCCCGGAAGTAGACGAGCAGGGCGGGATCCCGCAACGTCGGCATGTCCCGGGGTAGCCCTGCCGGCTTGCTGATGACGTACTGGTGCGCCATGGGGACGAGGGGCACGTCCACTCCGGCCAGAAGACCGATCTCGTGCGCGTAGATGCCACCGGCGTTGACGACGACGTCACACTCGATGGGGCCCTGATCGGTGTCGACGCCTCGCACGCGGCCGCCTTCGACCCGTACGGCGGTGACCCTCGTCTCGGTCAGGATCTGCGCGCCGCGTTGGCGGGCCCCCTTGGCCAACGCCTGCGTGAGCTGGCTGGGGTCGACGTAGCCGTCGCTCGGCAAGAAGGCGGCACCGTGAACGCCCTCGCTCGTCATGGGCGGGAACAGCTCCTGCGCCTCGGCAGCCGATATGAGGTGGAGGGGGAGCCCGAACGTCTCGGCCCAGGCGGCCTGGCGCTCGAGCTCCTCCATGTGGGGCAACGAGGAGGCCAGCCGCAGTGATCCCACCTCCCGCCAGCCGGTCTCCAGATCCACCTCGTCCCCGAGGGCCCGGTAGAGCTCGACCGAGTTCATCATCATCCGCGTCAGGTTGAGCGACCCGCGCAACTGCCCGACGAGCCCGGCCGAATGGAAGGTGGAGCCGCTCGTGAGCTGGGACCGTTCCACGAGCACCACGTCCGGCCAACCGAGGCGGGCCAACCAGTACAGGATGGCGCAGCCCCCGACCCCGCCACCGATGACGACGGCCCGCGCCCGGGTGATCACCGCCAACCGTCGATCACCGGGGACAGCTGTCGCGGCGTGGCGCCGTCAGGCGCCGACGAGATGGTCCGGCGGTTGCGACTCCGGTGGGACCACCAACGGGCCGGTTTCGGGCGGGACGACCACGGGCAGGGGCTTCTTCGTCTCCCAGATGACGTAATAGATGATCCCGATGATGAGGACGAAGCCGAGCACCGTGTAGAGGATGGGAATGTCGTTCAGGAAACCGACCCCCAGGCTCAGTGATCCCAGAGTCTGCTTGGGCTGCGGGTTGCTCGCCGCCCGGGGCCAGGCGAAGTTCACCAACATCGCCGCTCCGTAGGCCAGGGCCAGGATGTTCACGATCGGTCCCCACGCACCCAGTGAGAACGGCGCCTTCTCCGTGGGCCAGCTGCGCTTGGTCCGGGCCCACATGATGGCCAGGTTCCCGAGGAAGTAGGCGAGATAGATCATCCCCGTGGCGGCGATGGCCACGTAACCGGCCCCGGCGTACTTGAACAACGGGATGGCGGCGATCACGGCCACCACCAGGCAGGCCGTGATGGGCGTCTTCAGCACAGGGTGCACCTTGGCGATGTAGCGCGATCCTGGTAAGCGGTTGTCGCGGGCCATGCCGAAGCACAACCGGATGGTGGCCGCCATGATGCACATGCAGCAGACCAGGATGGCGGCGGAGACCACCAGCAGGTAGATGATGGCGAACGTCTTGGAGAAGTTGGCCTCGATGATCTGCGCCGGCCCGTAGCCTTTGGCAATGGCCGTCTTCAGGTTGGGGACGGCCATGAGCGTGGCGATGAGGAAGATGCCTCCGATCACGAAGGCGCCACCCACCGAGGCCAGCACGGCCTGCGGCGCTTTGCGCCGGGGATCATTGGTCTCCTCGGCCAGGGTGGAGGCGGTGTCGAAGCCGTAAATGACGAACAGGCTCATGAACATGGCGGCGAAGAACGATCCGAAGCCCACGTGCAGCCCACCGCTGTTGGTCACCACCGAGATGGGCTGGTGCCGGTGCACGGCCAACATGATGATGGCGAAGATCACCATGCCGACGATCTCGAAGAAGACACCGGTGTTGTTGATGACCGAGACCACCTTGACGCTGTAGATGTTGAGCACGGTGATCACGACGAGCGTGATGGCCGCCACCAAGATCTGGTCACCGTGAGCGGCGGCGTTCACGTGCCAACCCATGAGGTCGAAGGCGGGAAGGATCGTGAGGGGCAAGGTCACCACGACGGCGGTGACGGTCAGAATGCCGGCGAAGATGTAGATCCAGCCCGTGAACCAGGCGTAGCGCCGGCCGGCCAAGTACTTCGTCCACTGGAAGACCGAGCCGGCCACGGGGAAGTGGCTGGAGACCTCGGCGAAGTTGAGGGCCACGATGAACTGGCCGGCGGCCACGATGGGCCAGCTCCAGATGAAGACGCCGCCGACGGTGATGAGCCCCAGAGAGAAGAGCGTGAAGATACCCGTCGAGGGCGAGATGTAGCTGAAGGCGGCGGCGAAGGAGCTGAACAAGCCCAGAGTGCGGTGTAGCTCCTGGCGGTAGCCGAACCGTCCCAGATCCTGACTGTCAGCGGATTCGGCCGGTGCGGTGGCGGCGTCGGCAACCTGGGCCATGACTCGTTCCCCCTTTGTCGGTGCCCAGACGCGCGCCACGCGGGAACTGCCTCCCGCTCCGATGCCGGCCGGGCTGATCAACCGGTGACCCCTCACCGGTGACACCACAGTGTCTAGACCCAACCACCCACCCCATGGGGGATTGCAGGACTACCCGGCGCCGAGCGAAGCCTCGACGGCCTCGGTCAGGACGTCGAGGCCTTCCACCAGCAGCTCCCTGCCGATCACCAATGGGGGCAGGAGCCGGATGACGTTGCCGAAGGTGCCACAGGTGAGCACGACGACGCCGGCGGCGTGACAGGCCCGGACGATGGCCCCGGTGACCTCGGGATCGGGTCTCTTCGTCCCCGGTTGCACAAGCTCGAAGGCGCACATGGCCCCCCGACCCCGCACATCGGCGATGGCGGCGTGGTCGGCCTGCAGAGCCCGCAGCCGGTCGAGCATGACATCACCGATCCGCCGGGCCGATCCGGCCAGGTCACTGTGGCGCATCAGGGCGATGGCGGCCAGCGCCGCGCTGCAGGCCACCGGGTTGCCGCCATAGGTCCCCCCCAGACCGCCCACATGGACGGCGTTCATGATCTCGGCGCGCCCGGTCACCGCGGCCAGGGGCATGCCACCGGCGATGCCCTTGGCCGTCGTCACCAGATCGGGGACCACACCCTCGTGCTCGCAGGCGAACCAGTCCCCCGTCCGGCAGAAACCCGTCTGGATCTCGTCGGCGACGAACAGCACTCCATGCCCGGCACACCACGAGGCCACCGCTTCGAGGAATCCGGGGGCGGGCACGATGAATCCGCCCTCACCCTGGATGGGTTCGATCACGACGCAGGCGACGTTGTCGGCGCCGACCTGGGTCTCGATCAGCGCCGTGGCCCGGTCCGCCGCATCCTGGCCCGACATACCGTCGGGATCGCGCAGCGGGTACGACACCGGGACCCGGTAGACCTCGGGGGCGAACGGCCCGAACTTGTGCTTGTACGGCATGTCCTTGGCCGTGAGGGCCATGGTCAGGTTGGTGCGGCCGTGGTACGCGTGGTCGAAGACGACGACGGCCTGGCGCCCGGTGGCGTGCCGGGCGATCTTGACCGCGTTCTCGACCGCCTCGGCTCCCGAATTGAACAGGGCCGACACCTTGGCCCCGTCACCAGGCGTCAATGCATTGAGCTCCTCGCAGACGGCTATGTAGCCTTCGTAGGGAGTCACCATGAAACAGGTGTGGCTGAACCGGCCGGCCTGTTCCTGCACGGCCTTGACCACGCTGTCAGCCGCGTGGCCCACACCGGTGACGGCGATCCCCGAGCCCAGATCGAGGAGGGCGTTGCCGTCGACGTCGACGAGAACGGCACCCGAGCCCGACTCGATGTACACCGGGAAGGCGGTGCTCACCCCCTGCGCCACCGCCGCCGCCCGGCGCCCGTGCATGGCGCGTGACAGCGGACCGGGCACCTCGGTCACCAGTCTCCGCTCCTGGGGGATCGTGCGGGGGACGTCGGTCTGGGTCACGGTGCTCCGAACGATACTCCGGGCGTCTCGAACGGCGGGCGTGCTCAACTGCGGAGGTGGAGCTGCGGTTTCTCTATGTCGGATCCGACGACACCGAACGCGACCTGGCCAGCTGGTTGGCCATGCCCGGAGCGCGCCTGCGCTGGCGCTTTCACGCCTACCAGGCCGACGTGGCCGCCGTCGACGTCGGTCCCGCCCCCCTCGTCCTCGTGGCCGACCATCGACCGGCCGGATCGGTCCTCCCCATCTACGCCGTCACCGATCTGGCCGACGCCACGCAGACGCTCGTGGCCGGCGGCTGGACACATCAGGTCGGTCCGGTGGGGACACCCGAAGGTCCGGCCGCCGTCCTGGCCGATGCCAGCGGCACTCTGCTGGCGCTTCTGCGCGTCGACCGCCCCGGGGCCATGGACGCCGCCTACGCCGATGTGAGCAACCCGAGGGCGCGGCGGGCCCCGTAGGGGCCTCCCGTCACTCGTCGCCGGCGGGGACGACGAGGACAGGCACATCCGAGCGGTGCAGCAGCTTGTGCGGCACCGAGCCGAGGATGGCGCCCACGATGGGTCGCTCACCGGTGCCGCCCACCACGATCACCCGGGCCGAGCGTTCGAGCGCCGCTTCCAGAAGTGACTCGACCGGACGCATGGGCACGACCAGCACTTCGGTCTGCACACCGGAGTCGAGCTTCTTGGCCGCGGCCAGCGCCCCGGCCACCATCTCTTCACCGATCTTCTCCAGCTTGGCCTTGTAGTCGGCTGTCTCCCCGCCCATGGGGTTCGGCTCGTAACCGAACACGATGCTCAGAGGGGCGTCGAAGGCCCGGGCCACGCTGACGGCCACGGCCAGCGCGGCCTTGGACCCGTCGGAGCCGTCGTAGCCGAGGACGATGTCGCCGGCCATCAGTCGGTCACCGGGATGACGCCGGGCGTGAGCGGCGGGGCCGGCGAGTCGACACTCTCGGCCACCTCCCGGTCACGTCGGAAGAAGTCGCGGTTCCGGGCCATCCATAAGAACATGAGGGGTATCCCGATGAGTAGGAAGCCCACCCCGAGGACGAGCGGCGGACCGAGACCCTTCTTCACATAGAAATGCTGATGGAGGAGGGTGAAGTTGAAGTGGATGAAGGGGAACCAGGCCTGAGTCCCCGATTGGGAGTTGGCCGGGTCCGAGTAATAGAAGATGGCGATCACGAAGAGAACGGTGAGGATGGCGGCACCGAGGAACGGGGCCAGGCCGATGAAGATGAAATTCTTGAAACTCTTGAAGATGTGGCGGCGGTAATAGAAGACGCAGGCGAAGCCCGTGAGCCCGTAGTAGAAGGCGATGCCGAAACCGAGGGCGAGAATGGAGTTGGCCAGGACGTCACCGGGGCTGATCAGGTCCAGCGCCACATACCAGATGACCGAGATGGCCCCGAACATCAGCGTGGAGAAACTGGGCGACAGGTACTTCGGGTGAATGTCGGCGAACTTCTTGGGGAACGCCTTGTGCACGGCCATCGACAGCGAGGAGCGCGCCGCCGGCAGGATGGTCGTCTGCGTGGACGAGGAAGCCGACGTGAGCACGCAGATGAGGAGCAGCTTGTTCCACGGTGATCCGAATACCGCCGTCCCCAGAGCGTTCAGGATGTCGCCCTCGTTGTTGGCATTGGTCAGGAACCCGACGCCGTGGAAGGACTGGGCGGCGAAGGTCACCACCACGTAGATGAGGAGCAGCACCAGGGTGGACATGAGCGCCGCCCGTCCCGGGGTCCGTCGCGCGTCCTTGGCCTCCTCGTTCACGGTGACGGCGGTGTCCCAGCCCCAGTAGATGAAGACGGCCAGGAGCATCCCGGCCGACAGGGCGCCGATGGGATGGATCCTGAAGGGGTTCAACCACTCGATCGAGGGCCGGACGCTGTGGGCGACACCGCCTCCGTACACCTTGGCCAGGGCCACGATGGCGAAGACGAAGAGGATGATGATCTCGGCGCTGAGCAGGGCTACCTGCGTCCGGGCCGACAATTCGATGCCGATGTAGCAGATGGCCGTCATCACGATGATCCAGATCACCCCGACGAAGGTGACCCAGAATCCCGAGCTGTTGGAAGCGATGCCGTGGGCGCCGAACAGCGAGAAGCTGTACACCCCGGCCACCGAGGCCAGGTTGGGCATGACCACCAGGTCGGTGACGAGGATGCCCCAGCCGGCCAGCCACCCCGTCTTCGGCCCGATGGCCCGGGTGACCCACGTGAAGGTGGTGCCGCAGTCGGGGTCGGCCCGGTTCAGGTAGTAGTAGGCGGCGGCGATGAACAGCATGGGCACGAAGGCCAGCAGCATCACCGCCGGGGCCTGAATCCCGACGTAGGCCGCCACGAAGCCGAGCGTGGCCGCCAGGCTGTAGGCGGGGGCGGTGGAGGCCACCCCGATCACGAGGCTCGAGACCAACCCGAGCGCCCCGACCTTGAGGCCCTTCCCGCCGGCCTCCTCGGGTACCGAGGACAGGCCGACTTCCCCCGTCGTGATCGCCATTGAACCCTCTTCCCCTCGAGGCCTCCGCCCGCGTTGCGAGCATATTCGCAGAAGATCACAGGCCTGACAAGCAATTTCGTAGCCGAAATCGGGTCCTGACCACCGATTCGGTTGCCAAGGCGCGACGGGCCGGTCAGGATGGCGGGGTAAGCCGGGGTCGAAGGAGGAACCATGACGACCGTCGCCGGCGTCGATGTGACGCTCGGAAACTTCATCGGAGGGGCGTTCCGCCCCGGAGGGGGCCAGGCCCACGCCGTGATCGACCCGGCCACCACCGAGGTGCTGGCCGAGGTCACCGCCGCCTCCCCCGCCGACATCGAAGCAGCCGTGGCCGCCGCCACCGGCGCCTTCGCCGGCTGGGCCGGCACCTCGCCGGCCGAGCGCAGCGCTGCGCTCCTGGCCATCGCCCAGGTCATCGAGGACAACGCCGACGGCCTCTCCTCCCTCGAGTCACGCAACGTCGGCAAGCCCATCAGCGCCATGCCCGAGGAGATCGGCTTCGCCGTCGACAACCTCCGCTTCTTCGCCGGCGGGGCCCGCCTCCTCGAAGGCCGGGCCGCCGGCGAGTACCTGACCGGCTACACCTCGATGCTCCGGCGCGATCCCGTCGGCGTCGTGGCCTCCATCACCCCCTGGAACTACCCCCTCATGATGGCCGTCTGGAAGTTCGGTCCCGCGCTGGCCGCCGGTTGCCCCGTCATCTTGAAGCCCAGTGAGCTCACCCCGCTCACCACCCTGAAGCTGGCCGAGCTCATCGCCGAGCTCCTGCCCGTGGGCGTGTTCAACGTGGTGACCGGCGCCGGCGACGTCGGCGCCGCCCTCGTCGAGCACCCCGGTGTCGACATGGTGTCGCTCACCGGCTCCGTGCCCACCGGCCAGGCCATCGCCGAGGCGGCCAGCCGGACCCTGAAGCGCGTCCACCTCGAACTCGGGGGCAAGGCCCCGGTCATCGTCTTCGACGACGCCGACCTCGATGCCGTCGTCGAAGGGGTGAAGCTGGCCGGATTCGTGAACGCCGGCCAGGACTGCACCGCCGCCTGCCGTGTCATCGCCGGCCCCGCCATCCACGACAACGTGGTCGAGGCCCTCACCGGGGCGGCCCGCAGCATTCCCGTGGGCGACCCCGATGACGAGGCCACCGAGCTCGGGCCCCTCGTGTCGTCGCGCCAGCGCGACCGGGTGGTCGGGTTCGTCGACCGCGCCGTCGCCGGCGGGGCCAAAGTGGCCACCGGCGGACACGCCCTCGACCGCGCCGGCTGGTACTACGAGCCCTCGGTCATCTTCGGCGTCGCCCAGAGCGACGAGATCGTCCAACGTGAGGTCTTCGGTCCCGTCGTCTCCGTCCAGCGCATGGCCTCGGAGGACGAGGCCATCGCCATGGCCAACGGCGTCGACTACGGACTGGCCGCCAGCGTGTGGACGACCGACATCGGCCGGGCCATGCGGGCCGGGGCCCAGTTGCGCTTCGGCACCGTCTGGGTCAACGACCACATCCCCCTCGTGTCCGAGATGCCCCATGGGGGCTTCAAGCACTCCGGATACGGCAAAGACATGTCGATGTACGCCATCGAGGCCTACACCGAACCCAAGCACGTCATGGTCAAGTGGTGACACACGCCAAGTGGTGACAGAAAGGGACGAAACGATGATGGCGACAGGAACAGACCCCGCTACCGGCGCCGACACCGAGCGCATCACCGCCCGCGCCCAGGAACTGTTCGCCACCGAGATGGCCACGTTGGCCCGGAGCACGACGGCGTCGCTGGCCCTGTTCGAACGGGCCAAGGCCACGATGCCCCTGGGCGTCGCCTCCTCCTTCCAGGCGGCCGACCCCTATCCCATCTACCTGTCGCACGGCCGGGGGGCCGAGGTGTGGGACGTCGACGGCCGCGCCTACTTCGACTTCCACAACGGCTTCGGGGCCATGGCCGTGGGCCACGCCCACCCCAAGATTGTCGAAGCCATCGATCGGGCGGCCCGGACCGGTACCCATTTCGCCGTCACCACCGAGACCACCGTGGCCCTGGCCGAGGAGCTCTCCCGGCGCTTCCGCCTCGAGCGCGTCCGCTTCACCAACTCCGGCACCGAGGCCACCATGGACGCCATCCGAGTGGCCCGCGGCGTCACCGGCCGGGACACCATCTGCAAGATCGAAGGGTCCTACCACGGCCATCACGACGCCGTGATGTTCTCGGTCACGCCGGGACTCGACCTCGTGGCCACGACGGCCGAGGGGGCCCGGACCGACCATCTCCCGGCGTCGAAGGGCATACCGGCGGAAATGGGCAAGTGGACCCTGGCCATCCCCTTCAACGACCTTCCGGCCGTCGAGACGCTTTTCGCCGAACGGGCCAAGGATCTGGCCTGTTTCATCATCGAGCCCGTGATGATGAACATCGGCATCGTGCTCCCCCGACCCGGCTACCTGGAGGGGCTGCGTGACCTGTGCACGAGATACGGCGTCGTCCTCATCTTCGATGAGGTCAAGTGCGGAGCCACCATCGCCGAAGGCGGTGCCATCGAGCGCTTCGGCGTCCAACCCGACCTGGCCTGCTTTGCCAAGTCGATCGCCGGGGGCACACCCGGTGGAGCCTTCGGCGGAAAGGCCGAGCTCATGGACTCCATCGGCCACGGGGTAGCCCAACAGGGGACCTTCAACGGCAATCCCCTGGTGGCGGCGGCCGGGCTGGCCGCCCTCACCGAGGTGCTCACCCCCGACGCCTACGAGCACTTCAAGCGGATCGGATCGCGCCTGGCCGACGGTTGTCAGAAGGCCATCACCGCGTCGCACATCCCCGCCCACGTGATCGACCTCGGCTGCAAGGGCTGCGTCTCCTACCGCCCCGAGCCTCTCGTGGACTACCGCAGCTTCCTCGAGACGAACGCCGCTCTCTTCGACGCCTCCTGGGCATGGGCGGTGAACAGAGGGATCTTCATGACCCCGGGCAACGAGGAGCAGTGGACGCTGTCGGTCCAACACGAGGACGTCCACATCGATCGCTACGTCGAGGTGTTCAGCGAGTTCTGCGCCACCATCGGCGGTTGAATGGACCGTCGCCGGCCAATGGGCGGCGGTGACGGCGCCGAGGGCCGTCGTTCGTCACAGCCCGAGGGCGTCGCGCCCCTGGTACCACCATCCGGCGACGGGCAGGAGCCAGGGCACGTGGGCCGGCGGCGGGACGATCGGCCAATGACGGGCCTCGAAGGGCGGCAGTTCCCCGTCCCCGCACAACCAGCGTCCGATGGCCCGACCGAAATGGGTGGACAGCGCCACCCCGGTGCCGCAGTACCCCATGGCGTAGACGACCCCGGTGTCCGGATGCCGACCCAGATGGGGCAGGCGGTCGAAGGTGAGACCGACCAGTCCTCCCCAGGCCCGCGTCACCCGTACCCCGCTCAGCTGCGGGTGGGTGGTCACCATGGCCTCATACAGCCGGTCGCGGGCCTGTTCGACGGTGGTCGGGGCGAACGATGTCCGACCCCCGAAGAGGACCCGGGAACCGTCGGGCGCCAGGCGCCAGTAGTTGAGGAAGTTGTTGGTGTCGAAGAACATCCGTCCCGCCGGGCTGACCGACGTCGCCAGCGCGGCGTCGATCGGTTCGGTGGCGATGATGAAGCTGCCGATGCCGAGGATGCGCCGTCCGAGCCACGGCACCGGGCGGCGCCCGGTGGTGCCGTCGGTGGCGACGACGACCTCACCGGCCCGGATCGTCCCCTTCGACGTCTCGATGCGGAACCCTTTCCCGTCGCGCTCGACCCGGCGCGCCTCGGTCCGCCCGTGCAGGTCGGCGCCGGCCGACAGCGCGGCGCCGGCCACGCCATCGACCAACTTGGCCGGATGCACCGAACCGCTGCGCGTCACGAGGAGGCCGGCGCTGAAGCGGTTCGACCCGATCTCACCCCCGAGATCGCCGGCCGCCAGGTACCGGGCCTCCTCGCCGATGGAGCGGTAGGCGTCGGCCACCGCCCGCAGGTGCGAGGCATGACGGGGATGGCCGGCCAGTTCCAGGTGACCGCTGCGGCGCCAGTCGCAGTCGCCGCCCACCTCGCTCACGAGGGCCTCGACCCCCTCGAAAGCAGCCACCGTGTCGTCCCACATCTCCCGGCCCCTGGGCATGGCCAGCATGGTGGCCAGATCGTGCTTGCCGCCCGGATGGACCATGCCGCCGTTGCGGGCGCTCGCCCCGCGCCCGATGTCGTCGCGATCGATGACGATGACGTGACGACGGCGCCGGGCCAGCTCCCAGGCGGCCGACAGTCCCGTATAGCCGGCGCCGATGACGGCGACATCGGCCTCCCGGGCCATCGGCGTGGCCGACGACGGGGGCGCGTCGACCCCATCCCACCAGTAGGGCGTCGATGCATAGTCGGGGCTCAACGGTGCAGTGGTCGTGAGAGCAAGGTTCGCACCGGCGGCCCCCAGGGACAAACCGGCCAACAGCGAGACACCGGCCAACAGCGACACACCGACTTATGACCGCGCACGAGCCGGTGGTGCTCGACGAGATCGACCGGCGTATCATCGAACAGCTCCAGAAGGACGGCCGCAAGCCCTATACGCAGATGGCTCCCGCCGTCGGGCTCTCCGAAGCGGCGGTGCGCCAACGGGTCCAGAGGCTCATCGACGCCGGTGTCATGCAGATCGTCGCCGTCACCGATCCCCGCGTCCTCGGCTTCAGCCGCCAGGCCATGATCGGCCTGAAGGTCGAGGGCGACACCAGACGCGTGGCCGACGCGGTGGCGGAACTGCACGAGGTCGAATACGTCGTGCTCACTGCCGGGGCCCTTGACATGCTCCTCGAAGTCGTCGTCGAGGACGACGAGCACCTGCTCGAACTGCTCAACGAGAAGATCCGCAATATCGAGGGGGTGCAGACGACCGAGACCTACATCTACCTACGGATCCACAAGGAGACTTACCAGTGGGGGACTGCTCCGACGTCGCGGGCGCCGTTACCCCGCACCCGCCGGTGATCCCCGGATTACGAGGTAGGTGACGGCGTACCGTCGTAGCGCGAACCGGCGGGTCCGCCGATGGCGGGTTGCGGTGGCGCCGTGTTCTGGGCCGCCGACGCGTTGGCCGTGGGCGAGCCCGTCGGGCCGTAGCGCGAACCGGCCGGAGCGCCGGTGGCCGGCTGCGGCTGCGTCGTGGTGGGCGTCGCCGCCACCGAAGGAGCGACCGTCGGCGTGGGCGTCGTGGACACCGGCGCCGGTACCGATGACGTGGTCGTCGGAGCCGTGGCCGCCGTCGTCACGGGCTGCGCCGCGGCGGTCGTCGACGTCGAGGCGTGGGGGGCGTGCACCCGAACGGAGTGTCCGCCGGTGAAGGCGGCGACCGTGCCTCCGAGTGCGCCGAGCAGGACCGCAAAAGCGACTCCTGCCACCACGATCCGATGTCTCATGAACCGCATGCTACGCCTCCCCCAACAACCGGGGCTCAACACCGAGGCAACGCTCTCAGTGGTCGACGCGCCAGTCGTCTGTACACTCGGCCCATGGATCTCGATGAGATCGAAGCCATCCGTCAGCTCAAGTACCGCTACTTCCGATTGCTCGACACGAAACGATTCACCGAGCTCGGCCACTTGCTGACCGACGACGCCACCACCTCGTACCAGTCGGGCGAGCTGTCCTATGAAGGCAGGGACGCCATCGTCGCCTTCCTCGAAGAGTCTCTCGGCAACGGTGACATCGTGACGATGCACCACGGGCACCACCCCGAGATCGAGCTCACCAGTGCCACCACGGCGACCGGTGTCTGGTATCTCGAGGACCGGGTCGTGGTGCGGGCCATGGACTTCCAGATCTTCGGCACGCTTCTCTACGACGACCGCTACGTGAAGCTCGGCGGCCAGTGGAAAATCCAGCACACCGGATACGAGCGCATCTTCGAGGAGCACCGCACCTTATCGAACGGTCAGCTGCATTCGTTTCGCGCCATGTTCGACGCCAAGTAGCCATGTTCGACGCCAAGTAGCCATGTGCGACGCCAAGTAGCCGGAGTCGTCGGGCTCCTCAGGGCACCAGCACGACCTTGCCGGCGATCGACCGGTCGAGCAGACCTGCCATCACCGCCGTGACGTCGGCCAGGGGACGCTCCATCGGCACCGTCGGGTGGAGGCGGCCGTTCTCCACCAGCTCCATCAGTTCGGCCAGCAGCTCGCGGTTGCCACCGAGATCTCCCATGGCCCACATCCCCCAATCGATACCGATCACCGAGCGGTTGTTCAAGAGGACCTGATTGAGAGGGACGGTGGCGATCGGTCCCGAGGCGAAACCGATGACACAGAGACGGCCGAACTTGCGCGTGGCCCGCAGAGCGGGCTCGCTGTGGCGTCCGCCCACCGAGTCGATGACGACGTCCACTCCCCCTCCGGATATCTCCCGGGCCCTCGTCTTCAGGTCCTCTTGTTCGTAGGCGATGGTGGCGACGGCTCCCATGGACCGCGCCGCCGCCAGCTTCTCCTCGGTGGACGCCGCCGCGATCACCTTGGCCCCGAGGGCCACGGCCACGTCCACCGATGCCAGCCCGATGCCGCCGCCGGCGCCCAGCACGAGCACCCATTCCCCCTCGCTCACCGACGTACGCCGCGTCATGGTGAACCACGCCGTGCTGTAGCTCTGGATGAAGGCCGCCGCCTGGCCGAACCCGATGTCGGCCGGAATGGGCTCGACCGACGCCCCGCTCACGACCACCCGCTCGGCAAAGGCGCCGAACCCGCTCATGGCCATGACCCGGTCGCCGACACCGACGCGGCTCACGTCGTCGGCCACCGATGACACCACCCCGGCGAGCTCACCGCCCGGGACGTAGGGGGTGGCGGGCTTGATCTGGTACCGGCCCTGGCAGATCAGGCCGTCGACGTAGTTGACCCCCATGGCGCGCACGTCCACCACGACCTGGCCCGGGCCGGGGACAGGGGCGGGCCGCTCCTCGATGACGACATGCTCGAGGGGACCGAGCTCCTGACACACGACAGCGCGCACGGCCGAGGACACTACGGGCAGCGGGGCGCTCGGCGCCACGGCACATCCGCGAGGGCCGCGCCTACGATGCCCGGGTGTCCAGGCCCCGACGTGGGGAGCCCCGCCGAGCCGTCAACCAAAGACCGTCAACTGCTACGACCGGTGCCACCCAGCGCTAATCGGAGGTCTCCATGAAGGTGCTGCGCACTCCCGACGAACGGTTCTCGAACCTCCCGGGTTACGACTTCTCCCCTCACTACGTCGAGGTCCCCACCGGCGACGGCGACGGAAGTCTGCGGATCCACCACATCGACGAAGGACCGACCGATGCCGGTGAGACAGTTCTGCTGCTGCACGGCGAGCCGTCATGGTGCTTTCTCTACCGGAAAATGATCCCCCCGCTCACGGCGGCCGGTTTCCGGGTGGTGGCCCCCGACCTAGTCGGCTTCGGCCGCTCGGACAAGCCGGCCGACCGGGCCGACTACACCTACGCCCGGCACGTGGAGTGGCTGAGAGCGGCGCTCTTCGACGGCCTGGCGTTGTCGGAGGTCACCGTGGTGGGCCAGGACTGGGGCGGCCTGCTCGGCCTGCGGCTCGTGGCTGAGCACCCTGAACGGTTCCGCCGGGTGGTGGCGGCCAACACCGGTCTACCCACCGGGGACATGGCCATGGGTGAGGCCTTCATGGCCTGGCAGCGGTTCTCGCAAGAGGTCCCCGAGCTCCCCGTGGGCAACATCGTGGGTGCCGGGTGCACCTCTTCGCCGCCGCCGGAGGTCGTCGCCGGCTACGACGCCCCTTTCCCCGACGAGACCTACAAAGAGGGAGCCCGGCAGTTCCCCCTTCTCGTGCCCACCCGCCCCGATGATCCCGCCGCCGACGCCAACCGGCGGGCCTGGGAGGTTCTGAAGACGTTCGACAAGCCCTTCCTCTGCGCTTTCAGCGACGCCGATCCCATCACCGGTGGCGCCGACGCCCTGTTCCTCTCCGAAGTGCCCGGCACCAAGGGGCAGGAGCACCCCACCATCCCCGGTGCCGGCCACTTCCTGCAGGAGGACAGTGGCCCCGTTCTGGCCGACGCCGTCATCGACTTCGTCCGCCGGAACCCGCCGGTCTGATCAAGCCGGCGGTCAGGCCGGGACCGTGTGGTTGAAGGAACGAAGAACGGGGCGGTCGGCGGCCCAATCCACGCTGGTGAGCGACGCCGTCGACAGGTGCAGCCTCCATGCCAGGTCGTCGCCGGCACCGAGCGCCCAGGCCACGGCCGCCTTGATGGGCGAGACATGGCTCACCACCACGACATCCTCAGGACCTCTGGCCCCCGACCCCGAGACAGCGAAGAGCTCGGCGCAGGCGTGGCGCACCCGGGTCCCGAGCTCGACGAGGGTCTCGCCGCCGGGAAGGCGGAAGTCGGGATCGGCCCGCCAGCGACGCCATGTCTCGGTGGGGACGGCCGTGAGGGGCTCGCCCTCGAGCTCGCCGTAGTCGATCTCGGTCCACCGCCCGTCCACCTCGACCGGTAGGTCCAGTCCGAGAGCAGCAGCGGTCTCCCGGGCGCGCCCGAGCGGGCTGCTGATCAAACGACTGACCCCGGTGAGCACGCTCGAGAGGCCCGCCACCTGGGACCGGCCGACATCGGTGAGCGGCGACTCGGCCCTCCCCGACAGCAGCCCGGCGGCGTTGGCCGTCGATTGGCCGTGACGGACCAGGATGAGCATGCCGATCCGTCAGCGGACCAGGATGCGACCGCACTGGTCACACGTGATCACTTCGTCGGGCGGAGCCTTGCGGATGCGGTCGACCTCCATGGCCGGAAGAGAGAGGTGGCACCCGCTGCACGATCCCCCCACGAGTCGTGCCGCTCCCGTGCCCGACAAGGTCTTGCGCAGGCGCTCGTAGCGGGCCAAGAGATCGGCGGGCACGGCGGCGGCGGCGGTCACACGGGACTCGCTCTGGGCGGCCACGTCGGAGTCGATCCTCTCCAGGGCATCGGCGATGGCACGACGGAGGCGGTCCCGGTCGTTGCGCAGGGCACTTCGCTCCCGATCGGAGGTCTCGAGCTCACCGTCGATCGGTTCGAGCTCCTCCATGATCTCGATCTCGCGGTCCTCGAGCTCGGAGATGCGCCGCTTCAGGTGCTTGACCTCGTCATCCATGGCCTGCAGGTCCCGGGCGGCCGACACCTGGCCGCCATACATCCGGCGTTCGAGCTCCGTCCGCCGGGCGCGCGAGGCCTCGATCTGCTCTTCCAAGGCAGCCTGGCGGACACCGAGCTCGTCGCGCCCGATCTGCACGTCGGCGGCACGGCTCTCGAGGCCGGCCAGGCGAGCCTCGACCCCGGCCAGCTCCGACTGTTCGGGCAGGGACGATCGGCGGTGGCGCAGTTGATCGACGGCGGTGTCATGGTCCTGCACCTCGAGCAGGTGCTCGAAAACGCTCCGGGGACCCTCGACCGCCTCGCCCTCGACGTCACCGACGGCTTCACCGACGGCGTCACCTGCCGCTTCGCCTGTCACGGGCCCTCCCTGTCCTCGCCACCGGCGCCGTCGAGCACCTCCGGCTGCCGTCGGGCGATCTCGAGCGCCCCGACCAGAGCGTCGTCAGCCACGGCGAGCGCTTCGTCCCATGCATACCACCGGGCCTCGGGGCTCTCGCCCGGCGGGGGGAACGGGTCCTCGTCGGGGGCCAGGAGCAGGTAGCGGAGATCGAGATGGGTGTGGCCCTTGGCCGCGTCATGGACGTCGACGTGGATCAGACGGGGACCGTCCTGTGGATGTCTGAGCACCAGGCCGGTCTCCTCCTCCGATTCTCGCAGGGCCGCGTCCGAGGGAGCCTCCTGGGGGTCGAGGTGACCGCCGGGCTGCATCCAGCGGTGCAGACGTTTGTGCAGATGCAGGACGGTTCCCCGCCGTCCCACGACGACGGCTGATCCGGTCAGGTGCACGGGGTCGGCCTCCTCGTCGAAAGGTCGGGGCAGGCTGTCCAGGCATTCGAGGATACGCGCCTTGGCGTTCGTCTCCCGCAGGCCGGCCGCCCTATGACCGCTCACGGCGGCCCGCACGGTCTCGACGAGATCAACCGGCCAGCGGCGGTCCTGTCGCTGCGGGCCGGTGCCTTGTGACACGCGTGCATCCCTAGCACACCGCCGAGGACCGCCTCTGATGCCACCTGACGTAGCGGCCCGGTCGGCAATCCACCGACCGCCGACGGGTGCCGGTCGGCTTCCCCGGAAAAATACAGGAACCGTGTCACCTGGGAGTTGACGCAGAGAGTGGGTAAAATGCTCAATTCGGCCGATGTAGTCACAACGCCAGCGCGAGACGAGCGCGGCAACGGGGGGCACCAACGCGATGGGTGAGTTCTCAAAAGCGTTCGACCGCTTCGTCGCGGCCGATCCCATCGAACTCCTCGAGGCCACCACCCGGCCCCGGGCGGGTCGGCCGAGTCCCACGGGCAAAAGCACGGAGAAGACACCCCCCGGGCGCAATCAACGCGGCATGAGCGCCGATTCGCTCAGCCGGATCCTGAAAACGGCGGAGGGGTCGGTGGTGGCGGCCGGCAGCTCAGATGTCGCCATCACGAAGCTGGCCCATGCGCTTGTGCGCGACCCCAAGGACGGCGTGCGGGCGTTGCGACGGTGGGGCCGCATGGCGAAGAAGAACCCGCACAAGGCGATGGGGGCACTGGCCACCTTCGGTGAGGTCCTCAAACGGGCGGTGGCCCTGCTGCGGTGCATACCGCAGACATTCGGGAACATCATCGAGGCGTTCCAGGATGCCGCCGCCGCCGTGGCCGCCGCTGTCGAGGCGTCGAGCTTCTCCATCACCTTCGACCTGCCCCGCACCATCGCTCTGTCTTACTCCTGGACGTCCTGACACAACAGCAACGTCAGGGCCGAGTCCCGTCGATCTCGTAGTACAGGCTGGCGGCGCGTCGGATCACGCCGTTCATCCAACCGTCGAACCCCTGCCGCTCGGCGGCGGCCAACGCCGAGGGACCGGCGAGGTAGGCATCGAGCTCGTCGATGCCGGAGAAGCCTTGTTCCCACAGGTGGGTCCACCGGGGAGGGTCCGCAATCTGTGTCACGGCGTCGAACCAGGCCGATCCGAGCGTGTTGGCACCGACCACGGACAGGATCAACTCATCGGCCTCCGCCGCCCCATGGTCGAGCCTGTCGGTAAGCCCCCTGACATCAGCGGGCGACGCCCGGCGGTCGACGCGTAAGAGAACGATCCTGCGGATACCGCTGGCCAACTCGAACACAGGACCGGTGCAGTGGTAGCCGACCAGCCCGGCGCCGAGATCGTTGTCGACGACGACCCGTTGCGGCGAGTCGTTCAGAAGGTAACGGTCCAAGACGTTGGCGTGGAAGGGGTGCGCCATATAGCGCTGGTATGCCTCGGGCGAGGTGAAGGCGTGCTCCCAGACAACCTGCGCCGGAGCATCGGACCGGTTCCAACCCACCCGTGAGTACATCACCTCGGGGATGAACTGCCCTGCCCGTCGGCAGGCGGTCTCGAGGGCGTCGACTTCGTCGGGCTCCGCGTCCGGTCGGATGCGGTAGATCTCGAAGCGCCGGATCACGGCGGGGAAAAGCCCACGCGGTAGTAGACACGGCGGGTTCCACCGTTCCTCAGTGCGGCCACCCGATCGGAGTACTCGTACCAGCGCGGGCCGAGCACCATGTTCTTGCGGATCACGTTCCACTGGGCGTGGTCGTCGAAGGCCCACACGATCTGGACGTCAACGATCTCTCCGATATCGGCTGATGTGGTGGCGCACGACACGAAGAAAGCGCCGGCGTCGGTCATGAGCGGAACCCCGAGTTGTTCGACGGCATCGAGGTAGGGCGCCACCAAGTGGGCCTCAACCTCGATGGTATCGACCACGTACGGCATGCTCTCCCCCACCGTCGGAGCGTCGGCTCACGGTAACAGGACCCGATGTGTCACGCTCGGGGGGTGATGTGTGCGGAGGATGCCATGGCGGTGCTCGACGCCCTCGAGTCGGACGGCATATCGGTGTGGGTGGACGGTGGCTGGGGTGTCGACGCGCTCGTCCGGGAGCAGACGCGCGACCATGACGACCTCGACCTCGTCGTGTCCCTCGTTGACTGTGACCTCGCCATGCGATCACTTCAAGGTCTCGGATTCGCGCTTTATGAGGACGAGAGACCGACCCGGTTCGTTCTCGGTGACGAACACGACCGTCGCATCGATTTCCACACCGTCTCGTTCGACGATATCGGTGACGGCTACCAGGTCCTTCCCGACGGCTCGGCCCACCGATACCGACGGACGGCGCTGACCGGCCGCGGCCGGATCGGGAACCGCCACGTCCGCTGTCTCACGGGTGAGGCCCAGATCGAATGCCACCTGGGCTACGAGCCCGACGAGGGCGATCGGCGCGACATGCGGGCGTTGGCCGACCGCTTCCAGCTCGTGCTGCCACCGCCGTACCGACCACGACACACCACCGGGTAGGAACCACAGACCCACCGGTCTGAGCGCAGGACACAGCGACTTCCCATCCCGGTTCCGTCCCGACGTCAGTCCTACACTCCGCCTGATTGTGTCCGGAGACGGACCACCAGGAGCAGGAGCTCACCCATGACAAAGACATCATCCTCTCTCGTGCGCGTCTGGCGCCGCGCCACGGGCCTCGTCGGCCTTCTGGTTGTCGGTGCGGTTCTCTCCGCCTGCGGGAGCTCGGGCAAGGGGGCGACACCAACAACGACCTCCCCGTCGGGAACGAGTGCCACCACGGCCCCAACCAGCGCGTCGTCATCGGGCGCGTCATCATCAAACAGCAAGATCGAAGCTCTGACCTCTTCGCTCCAAGGGGCCGAGACGGCAACGTTCAAAGCGGTCTACACGGTCACCGACGCCGGCATGACCCAAACGGTGACTCTCGAACAGGCACCTCCGAAATCCGCCTTCTCGACCAAGGGCGCCAACGTGATCGATACAGGCACCGCCACCTACTACTGCACCGATTCCGGTCAGGCGGTCTGCTTGTCGGCGGGGACCGCGAACCCTCTGGCGTCCCTCACGAACCTCTTCAGCCCACAGACAGCTCTGAACGAGCTGAAGGCGGCCCAGGCCCAGGAGGCCGCCAATGCCCAGGGGTACAGCATCACGTTCTCGCCGGGGACCTACGGCGGCCAGAGCACGACCTGCGCCGACATCAGCGGACATGGCACCACGGAGAAGTTATGCGTCACCAAGCAGGGCATTGTCGCCTACGGCAGCTCCGCCACCGCCACCTTGTCGCTCACGAGTTACTCGTCGTCCCCTGCGGCCAGCGACTTCGCACTCCCGGCCGGCGCCACGGTGGAGACGATCCCGGCGGGTACCCCGAGCTGACCGGAGGAACTCCCGACAGCGTCGTCCGGCCACGCCAGCACCGCTCCGCGGGCGGTGACGGTCACCTCGGTACCCGGAGCCAACGCCAGACCCCCATCGGTGCGGGCCACGATGGAGGCAATGCCCGACGACGTGTCCGGTTCCACCACCATCACCGTGTCGTGACCATGGAAATGCGATTCGACGACCCGGGCGGCCAACCCGTGGACGCTGCGACCGGGCCAGATCTCGACCTGCTCGGGACGCACCATGATCACGGCGGAGGTCGTCCGGGCCACACGGTGCGACCCCGAGCGCAAGGGAAGCGTGCCGAGCGGCGTCGACGCCACGGCGCCGTCCACTGATCCGTTGATCAGATTCGCGTCGCCCAGGAACTCGGCCATGGCCGGATCCACGGGGCGCTCGTAGAGCTCCTGGGGTGTGCCGGCCTGGCCGATGCGACCGTGGCGGATGACAGCGACGAAGTCGGCCATGGAGAGGGCCTCGTCCTGGTCGTGGGTCACCAACAGGGCGGTCGTGCCTGCTTCGCGCAACACCCTCTGTACGTCGGCGCGGACGCTGGCGCGCAGTCCGGCGTCGAGCGAGGAGAAGGGCTCGTCGAGAAGGACCACCTCCGGTTCGATGGCCAGGGCGCGGGCCAGAGCCACCCGCTGCTGCTGTCCTCCCGACAGTTGATGGGGATAGCGCTCCACGAAGTCGGCCAATCCGACCATCTCGGCCAGACGCGCAGTACGGCCGTCATGTCGCTCGTGACGCGACAGGCCGAAAGCGATGTTCTTCTCCACTGTCAGATGCGGAAAGAGGGCGCCCTCCTGGGGGACGTAGCCGATGCCACGCTCCTCGGGCGGAAGGTAGTGACGACCGTCCTCCACCACCCGGTCGCCCAGGGTGATCACGCCACGATCGGAACGCTCGAACCCGGCCAAGACCCGCAGCAACGTCGTCTTCCCGCTGCCCGACGGCCCCAGGATGGCCGTCAACGACCCCTCGGGCACGGTGAGGTCGATGCCGGTGAGAACGGACTGGTTCCCGAAAGCCTTGTGGAGGTCGGTGGCGGCCAGTCTGGTCATGTCGGTGGTGGTGTCGCCTTGGTCGGGAGCCGGTTGAACCAGCGCCCGAGGAGGTAGCTGGGGATGACGGCAATGGCCACCATCAGTGTCGCGTACGGCGCGGCGGCGGCGTACGACTGACCCGTCGTGTACGTCCAGAACTGGGTGGCCAGAGTCTGGGCACCGGTGGGGATGAGGATCAAGGTCGAGGTCAGCTCGGTCACCGCCGACAGGAAGACCAGGCAGAAAGCGGCCGCCAGTCCGGGAGCCACCAGCCGGAACGTCACGCGCCACAACACGGTCCACGGGTTGCACCCAAGGGCCCGGGCCATTTCTTCCAGACCGACCGGGGCCTGCGCCACCGAGGCCCGCACGGCCACCAGGGCCAGTGGGAAGAAGAGAATGGCGTAGGCCAGGATGAGCAGGGGGCTGTGCCCGTACACAGAGGGGAGGTAGTGCTCGGAGAAGTAGACGAGGGCCAGGGCAATGACGATGCCGGGGAGGGCCAGCACGATGAACGTGCTGCGCTCGAGCGCCATCGTGGTCCGCCCCGGATGGCGCACGGACAACAGCGCCACCGGAAGGGCCGCCACCGTGGCCACGGCGGCGGCGGCGGCGCTGTAGGCGACGCTGTGCGCGGCGGCCGACGACAGTGATGCGGCGGCGGGAAGGGTCGTGCGGCCGCCCTGGATGAGCCAGTAGACGAGGGCCCCGATCGGCACACCGAGGGCGAGAACGGCCAGGAGGGCGAAGCCGGCGAGGACGGGCAACGTGGCGCGACCGAGCCCATGGGGCGGACGGACTCGCGCCGCCAGAGGGCCCGACCGACTGGTACGGCCGCGGCCACGGGCGAAGCCGTCGGCGGTGAGGAGCACCAGACCCAGGAGAACCAACACGAGAGCCAGGCCGCTGGCGGCGGCGGGATCGAAACTCACGTTGAACTCGGTGAAGATCTCGGTGGTGAACGTCTGGTAGCGGAGGATCTCGAAGGCGCCGTACTCGGCGAGCAGCGCCAGCGACACGAGCAGGCAGCCACCGAGGATGGCTGGGCGGGCCTGAGCCAGGGTGACCCTCCAGAAGGTGCGGGCCCGGCTGAGGCCCAGGCTGCGGGCCACCTCTTCCTGGCCCGGATCGGCGCCGCGAAAACTGGCGGCCACCGGTAGGTAGACGAGGGGATAGACGGCCAGGGTCATCACCAGGGTGGCTGCGGCGAAACCATGCAGTGAGGGGGCGATCGACACCCAGCCGAAGCTGACGACGAAATCGGGGATGGCCACCGGTATGACGACGAGCACGACCCAGATCCGTCGACCAGGGAGATCCGTTCTTTCGGTGAACAAGGCCGCCGCCGTGCCGATCACGGCCGACGCGGCGGTGACGACGACGCACAGGCGAACGGTGTTCCATAACAAAGTGGCCGTCAGTTGCCGGAACAGCAACGGCGACAGCTGGCCCCACCCGATCTGGCGCGCCTGGAGGAGCAGAAAGATCAGAGGTAGGACGAGCACGCAGGCCACGACGACGCTCCCGCCGACAAGAAGACGCGGGCGCTTGCGACGCGCGGCGGGCACGGGGGCGGCCACCGGAAGTGTCTCGACCGTCATGGCACACACGACGGCGCCTACGCCCGCCGGCCCCAGGCCGAGATCATGGGGGGCTGGGCCAGGTCGACGGTTCCGGCGGCCACGTTGGCCAGATGACGGTCGAGCTCCTCGGCCGTGGTGACGCCATGGGAAATGAGATCGTCGCCAACCATCATGATGGTGGCGGTCTCGAGTTCTGCGCAGACGGGCATGGCCACGGGGAAGTAGGCATCGGCAGACACGTCGACGAGGCCGGCGTCCCGCAGCAGACGGGGAAGCTTCCGTCCGTAGGACAGGTCGACGCCACGCTCCTTCAACAAGGCCCGGAAGCCGGTGCGCAGCTTGTTGGCCAGTTCGTCCGCCGGCCCCTGAGGGTCGAGGGCACTGAGGGGCTGCAGGGCCGGATCGGCGTCCTCGACGAGGAGCCAGCCACCGGGGCGCAGCACCTGGACCATGGACCGAAGGGCGATGTCACGGTCGATCACGTGGACGAGAACCAGACGGGCGTGCACCAGGTCGAACAGTCCTTCGGGCGATGCATCTCGGGCCACGTCGTGGCGACGGACCTCGACATTCGGGCCCGCGGCCTGCTCGGCCCACGACACATCGATGTCGGTGGCCAGGACCCGACCGTCAACGCCCACCCGTCGGGCCATCCATTCGACGACGGAAACCCCTCCCGCTCCAACCTCCCAGCAACACCATCCCTCGGAAATCCCGAGACCCTCGAGGTGGCTGAACGTCGAGGGGTCGAAGATGGCCGACAAGGCTTCGAAGCGTGCGCCCGCCGCCGGTGCCCGATTGTCCAGAAGATACCGGTCCTCTGCCAAAACTGCTCCTTTCGAGAACGACGGGCCAGGCGAGAATGAAGGCCCATCGACGACGGTGGCCCCGTCGGTCAGAGGAGTTGGACTTCCTGTAGGAGTGTTACGGCCTCTGACCCGGTACCCAGATCAGCAATGCTGATGGACGCCGGACGCAGAGAATCGAAGGGGCGCAAACCCTGGGCGGTGGTCACTGCCGAACCCAACGGATACTCGTAGCTCCGGCTGTGAGCGATGATCTCCTGGCCCTGTTTGCTCACGATAAAGGCGAGAAAGCGCTGCGCCTCGGCCTTGTGCGAACTCGACCTCAGCACGGCGGCACCGGACACATCGATGACATATCCAGGATCACCGGGCGCCAAGTAGGCGATGGCCGAATGCATGTTCGACGCGCCGACGTCGTAACGCTCCCGATACCAGTAATAGTGGTTGATGATTCCTATGGCCGCCTGACCCCGGTTCACCATGTCGGTGACGATCTCGTTGTCGGGGTAGATGTGGCTGCCGGCATTGCTCTTGACCGCCTGGAGCCAGGACAGGGTGGCGGCCTTGCCGTGGGCCTTGACGATCGAGGTGACGATCGGCTGGAAGTCCGTCTCCCCGGCGGCCAACGCCAGCTTGCCCTTCCATCGAGGGTCGGCCAGCTGCATGACGGAGGTGGGGAGCTGGCCCGGCTTCAACAGGGTGGTGTTGTAGATCAACACGCTCACCCGCGCCGTCACGCCCACCCAGTCCCCCTGTGGCGAGTTGTACTTCGACGCCACGTGCGAGAGGGTCGACGGGTCCACGGGGGCCAGCAGTCCCTTCGCCTGGAGGAACTCCAGGGCCGGTGAGTTCTCCGTGTAGAAGACGTCGGCCGGAGACCTCGAGCCCTCCTGGACGATCTGATTGGCGAAGACGTCCTCATCGTCGCTCCGGACATTCACCTGGATACCGGTCTGCTTCTCGAAGGCCGTGACGAGCGCATCTGTGGTCTCGACGTGCTGACCGTTGTAGAGGGTGATCGATGAACCGGCCGTTTTCGTGCCCCCGCAGCCGGCCAGGACAGAGGCGGCGATGACACCGACGAGCGCCACGACCGTTGCTCCTCGGTTGGTTGCCCTCATGCGTCGTCTCCACTTCCAGGCGTGCTTGGGCGCCTCCCTTGCGGCACCGGTCCTGGTCGGCCAGAATATTAGGGTGGCCGAACATTTGGTGTCAACGCAGCCATCTACTTGGATTTAGGGACCTGAGACACCGATATATGGTCCGCCAATCTCACCTCGAGGGGCACTCGGTAGGATGGCTGGCGTGACGGACGGCTTCCACCCCCCTGTCGAGGAGTACCTCGAGACGATCCATACGTTGACCGAAGAGGGAACCCCGGTCATCCAGGCACGGATCGCCCAACGCCTGGGTAGGACAGCCCCGTCGGTCTCCGAGATGCTCGAACGCCTGATCGACGACGGATACGTCCAGCGCAGTGGCCGGGTCATAGCCCTGACGGAGCAGGGCCGCATGTTGGCCGACAGCGTGATCCGCAAGCACCGTCTGGCGGAGCGGCTGCTGGTCGACGTCATCGGTCTTCCCTGGCACAAAGCCCATCTCGAAGCCGGACGCTGGGAACACGTGATCTCCGACGAGGTCGAGACCCATCTGGTGAAACTGCTGGGCAACCCGAGCACCTGCCCGCACGGCAATCCCATACCGGGAGCGGTGCGGGTCGATGATCCGGCGCTCCAGGTCAGTCTGGCCGACGTCGAACCGGGAGGACGGGTGCGCCTCGAGCGGATCACCGAGGAGGTCGAGTTGGACATGGCCTCACTCGAGTACCTCGGCGAGCACGGGTGCATCCCCGGCCGGTCGGCAGTGGTGCGGTCCAGGGCCCCCGACGGGACGGTCACTCTCGAGATCGGCGGCGGGACCGTGGCGCTTGGCCCGGGCATTACCCAGCAGATGTTCGTCGCCGCCGTGTGACGCCCTCGTCGCCACCAGGTGTTGATCGCTCGCTTCGGTCTCCGCTCGGGGCTGCGAACGGACCAGACAGTCAATGGTGACCGGGGAGCGACACAACAACGCAGCAGACTGAGGGCGCGCCGCCCAATATGGCGCGTCACCCTCGCCGACGGTCACCACGTTGGCCGCCAACCGGCCCGAGACGTTCCGCTATCGGGTCAAGCGGTTCCTCCTCGGACCGCCGCTTGTCAATGACGAACTGTCCGGTCAGCGGCGGGGCAAGCCGACGGCCCTGGCGGTTCTCTCGTCGGATGTGATGTCGTCCTCGGCCTAGGTGTTCTGCCCAAACACCTTGTTGACGCGGCTGACGGGTGGCCCTCCGATGGCGGTGTGGTGCCTGTGATGGTTATAGGTGTGCAGCCAGCCGTCAAGGGCCCGGGTTCTGGCCGCCTCTGAGCGGTAGGGCCGGGCGTAGGCCCACTCGTTGAGAAGCGTCCGGTTGTATCGCTCCACCTTGCCGTTGGTCCAGGGGTGAAAGGGCTTCGTCCGGGTGTGCTTGATCTGTGCCTTCTGGAGCTCCTGGTCGAAGTCTCGGGCCCGGTAGCAGGACCCGTTGTCGGTGATCACTCTCTCGACGGTGATGCCGTACTGCTTGAAGAACCGTCGAGCGCGTCGCCAGAACCCAATGGCGGTGACGGCTGTTTCGTCGTCGTGGATCTCCGAGTAGGCCAGACGGCTGTAGGCGTCGATGGCCGAATGGATGTTGGCGTAGCCGAGGCGGGGCCGACGACCCTCACCGTTGTGCGGGCGACCTTTCCGGCCGTTGACCCGCCAGCCACCGCCCTGGGGATCTTGGCCTGCTTCTTTACGTCGATGTGGACGAGCTCACCGGGCCGGGAGGTCTCGATGCGACGGATCACCCGGCCGCTTCCCCGGTCGAGGTCCGAGAGCCGGCTCACCCCGTGGCGTTGGAGGACCCGGTGAAAGGTCGAGGCCGGCACCCCCAACCGGGGGGCCAGTCGGGCCGGTCCGAGCTGGTGGCGCCGGCGCAGCTCGACGATGCGACGCTCCATGCGAGCCGAGGTCTTGGAGGGGCAGGTCCGAGGCCTGCTCGAGCGATCCTCCAGGCCCGCTTCCCCCGACTCTCGAAAGCGGCCCCACCACTTGTGGGCCGTCTGGCGGGAGATGTTCATTGACTCGGCGGCGGCAGCAATGGTCCAGCCAGCCTCGATGCGCTGGCACAGACGGAACCGACCTTCGGCGGTGAGGGGAGCATTACGGTGCATGGTGAGCCTCCTGGGCGAGTGTGAGTTCTAGACAGCTCCACACTTAGCCGGGAGGCTCAGCTCATGCCGGAATTTGTGTCAACAAGGTCTATGGGTAGAACACCTAGGCCACCGAGGAGATGTTGCGGATCCTGGTGCCGATCTCCGGCGTGGCCGCCTCCCGTCTGGTGACACCTGCATTACCGCTCGCCTGAGTACACCGGCCGTCTCTGCGGGCCTATCATAAGTAATTCCATAGATTTACTTGTTTATGGCGTCCGGCTCGGATACAGTGTCGGTGTGGCGACGCTCCTCTTTCCCCCGACGAGTGCAGGGGTGACACGCCAGCCAGCAGGCGGGCGCTGTCCCCGGTAGCCCCTCTCCGGGACAGCAGCCTGCGCGGCTCGCCCGACCAAGACCGATCGCCGACCTGAGCCCGCCGACTCAGACAGTGGCCGGAACCCGGTGGCACCGATCTTGTCGAAGTCAGCCGGCCGAGTTGTGGAGAAGATGCCCACATCAACCCCGCAAAGCTCGATCGAGATCCGCCAGCAGATCGTCGATGTTCTCGATGCCGACCGACAAGCGAACGAGGGCCGGATCCACGGCCAGCGGCGACTGGGCCAGGACGGCGTGTGTCATCCGGCCCGGATGTTCGATGAGCGACTCCACCGCCCCCAACGACTCGGCCAGGGTGAAGACCTCGGTGCGTTCCACCATGGCCAGGGCGGCGGCCTCGCCCCCGGCATGGAGGAAGGAGACGATCCCCCCGAACCCCCGCATCTGCCTCTCGGCCACGGCGTGGCCGGGATGCGTCACCAGTCCGGGGTAATACGTCGTCGCCACGAGATCATGGGCGTGCAAGAAGTCGGCCACGGCGTGCGCGTTGGCGCAGTGGCGGTCCATGCGGATCGCCAGTGTCTTCACGCCCCGCTGGATCAGGTAGGAGTCCCACGGACCCGGCACCGCACCGGTGGCGTTCTGCAGGAAGCCGATGCGTCCGGCGACATCGGCGTCATTCAGCGCCACCAGGCCCCCCACGGCGTCGGAGTGCCCACCGAGGTACTTCGTCGTCGAATGAACGACCACGTCGGCGCCCAGGGCCAGAGGGTTCTGCAGGTAAGGGGTGGCAAAGGTGTTGTCCACGACGAGGTTGGCGCCCCGGCTATGGACATAGTCGGCGGTCGCCGCGATGTCGACGATCGACAGCGAGGGGTTGCTCGGTGTCTCCACCCACACCAGTCGGGTTTCGTCACGCCATGCGGCGTCGAGGGCATCACGGGCATCGATGTCCGCCGTGGCGTATTCGATCCCGGCGCCCTTGTGGACGCTCTCCACCAGCCGGAACGTTCCCCCGTAGGCGTCGAGGGGCAGGATCATGTGATCACCGGCTGAAAGCAGGGCCCGCAACACGGCGTCCTCGGCGGCAAGCCCGCTGGCAAAGGCGTAGGCGAATCCGGCGTCCTCCAGTGACGCCATCTGCTCTTCCAGGGACGACCGCGTGGGATTGCCCGAACGTGCATACTCGTACTTCTGATCGCCTCCCACCGTCCGTTGGCGAAAGGTGGTCGCCAGGTGGACAGCGGGGACCACTGACCCGGTCCCCGGATCTGGATCCTGGCCAGCGTGAATGGCGCGAGTTTCGAAGGCCTGTCGCTGTGAGGGCGTGTCCATCGTCGTCCTGTCGGTGGTTGATCGTCTACGTGGTGGCGCGACCGACGAGAGCGCCAAGGACGTCTGACCGAGTCAAGATCCCGACCGGATGCCCGGCGTCGAATACGAGGACCGCGCCGGACTTCTCCATGCGCGCTACCGCCATCTCCACCGCCTCACCCACACCAATCGTGGGGAGAGGTGGCCCGGTGACTTCGCTCACCGGCCGTGTGAGCAGTTCGTGGTCCTGGAAAGCGGCCTCGAGGAGATCGCGGTCGTGCACCGATCCGAGAACCTCGGCGGCGACAACCGGCGGTTCGACCTTGAGCACGGGGACCTGCGAGACCCCGTACTCGCGCAGGATAGCTATGACGTCACGAACCGAATCATCGGGATGGACGTGAATGAGTGGCGGGAGATCCCCACCCTTGTTGGCGATCACCTCACCCACCGATTGACCACCCGAACGCAGGAAGCCAAAGTCGGCCATCCAACCGTCGTTGTAGAGCTTCGACAGATAGCCGCGCCCGGAGTCGGGGATGAGCACGACAACGACGTCGTCGGGTCCCAAAGGTCTCGCCACCTGGAGTGCGGCCCACACGGCCGTGCCCGTCGAGCCACCGACAAGGATGCCTTCCTCCCGGGTCACACGCCGAGCGGTGAGAAACGAGTCCCGGTCACTCACCATGACCACGGTGTCGACAACGGAGGGATCGTACGTGGCGGGCCAGAAGTCTTCCCCGATGCCCTCGACCAGATAGGGCCTCCCACTCCCCCCCGAATACACCGAACCTTCCGGATCGGCTCCCACGATCTGCACTCCTGGGTTCTGCGACTTGAGATAGCGCCCCACGCCGGTGATCGTCCCACCAGTGCCGATGCCGGCTACGAAGTGCGTGACCCGACCGGCGGTCTGGCGCCATATCTCGGGGCCCGTCGAAGCTTCGTGGGCGGCCGGGTTTTCGGGATTTCCATACTGATTCGGCTTGAAGGCGCCGGGTATTTCACGGGCCAGGCGATCCGACACCGAGTAATAGGAATCAGGGTGTTCCGGGGCCACGGTGGTGGGACAGACAACCACCTCGGTCCCGTAAGCGCGCAGCAGATCGATCTTCTCCGCGGCGATCTTGTCGGGCATGACGAACACACAGTGGTATCCCTTGCGGGCCGCCACGATGGCCAGACCCACCCCCGTGTTCCCTGACGTCGGTTCCACGATGGTCCCACCGGCTTTGAGATGGCCGTCGCGTTCGGCGGCCTCGACCATGGCCAAGGCGGGACGATCCTTGACACTTCCACCTGGATTGAGGAACTCGAGCTTGGCCAGAAGATGACAGGTCAGATCTCGGCCCACCCGGTCGAGCCGGACCAGAGGTGTGTCACCGACAAGGTCGAGGAGGGAGTGGGACACCTCCATCGCCGGGCCAGAGTCCGACACAGGAAGCAACCTCACACCCGGCGGTACCACTCCACTGGTGTGGTCGGCATAGAAGGTCACCGGGAGACCGGCCGAATGAAGCCCCACAGCGGCGGCCAGCGCCGCCGGCGATCCATCGCGGCCGACGACACCGACGTCTCTCGGAATGCGAGCGCGCACCTCCGCCACGGTGGTGGGGCCGAGTATGTTCTCAGGGATGCGGACGATATGACGAGCCCGCTCGATGAGCTGGTCAGGCACATCATCGGTTCCCACCACGACCAGGACGTCCATGCTTGGAGCCTAAATCATCCCATCAGGGATCTAGGCCACCGCTGCGCATCTCGACCGTCGATATGCGGCGTCCTTCGGCCGTTCGGGACCTTCGGATTCACCCATCACGGCACCAGACCCGATTCCCCAAACACCACAATCGGCGTTATCATTGTCGGGTCGCGTAGCGCTGGGTGGCGGGGAAACAGTCGACAGGGGGGAACATGAGGCGGGGTACCGCGAAGCGATTTGGTTTCTTCTCCATGTTGGTTCTGGCCACCACCGCCTTTGGATCGGTGGGAGGCGCTTCTGTGTCGCAGGCCGGCTCCACGATGTCGGAGTCCCACGCTCCCCGGATCCCGATTCCAGGCCCCGGCGGGATCCACGCCACGACCGCCGATGACCCCTGGTTGTCGAGGAACTGGTCAGGATATGCGATCGACAGTGGGACCTACACGAGCGTCACCGGGTCCTGGACCGTTCCCACCGTGATCGCTCCCCAGCATCCGGGCAGGGCGAGACAATTCTCTTCGACATGGGTGGGTATCGATGGATTCAACAACGGCGATCTGATCCAGGCCGGAACGGAACAGGACTGGTTGCACGGTACGCCCTTCTACCAGTCGTGGTGGGAGATCCTGCCCAATGACGAAACGCCCATCGACACGATCACTGTCAATCCCGGCGACGTCATGACCGTGTCCCTCACGCAGGGGGCCCCGGATTGGACCATCACCGTGACCGACACAACGAACGGTCAGACATTTTCGACCACGGAGAAATACTCCGGGCCCATGACGTCGGCTGAGTGGATCCAGGAGGCCCCGACCGTCAACGGCAGGATTGCCACGCTCGCCGATGACGGTACGGTCGAATTCGACAATGCCACGGCGAACGGAGTGAGCCCCGGGTTCACCAGCTCGGATTCGGGAGTTATGGTGAAAAGGCGAGGTCGGCACGTGATCTCGATACCGTCTGCGCCCAATCCGGCAGGGAACGCATTTGCCGTGGCGTTCGGGAGCGTCCCCCCGCTACCGCCTGACTGACTCCGCCTGGGTATTCAGACTCCGGCCGTAGTGCGCTTGCCGTATGGCGTTGCTGTGGTAGAAGTAGGTTGAGAGGAAGTTCGGCCGAGACCCCAAGGGGTCCGCCAACGACTCTGTTGCTCCAGACCCTGGCAACTGAAGAGCCCAGTTTGTGCTCGGAAGGGGGGTTTAGGAGACACACCAATCGAGACGACGTGACCGTGGTATTTCGGCTCACCTCGACGTCCTTCGGTCTCTTTTCGCACTGCGGTCGACCCCCGCCACCCCCCCCGGCGTCGGTCCCGCGGTGCGAAAAGAGACCGGATATCGCCCGCCGCTCTCGTTACGCATCACGCCATCCCAGTCGCGAACACCGCAAAGGTGCCGCTCACTCTCACTCCTCCCCCGGTCGATCAAGGAGGGACGCTCTCTGGGGTGGGCCTTGGACCATCTCACCCTCACGACTCGTCCGGCATTTCGAACGTCGGTCCCGTCTGCTGTGGCGGAGGCTGTCTACGACAGTCCCCGTCCAGCCGAGTTCACGCGCCGCATTGTGAGAAGGCGCCGACCGTTACGCCTGGACCTATGGCGCTTGCTTCATCTCGGGATACAGGTCCAGCTCGAGCTCCAAGGTCAAGAGGTACCCACGAATGAGACCTGACGGGGGTCCGTCGCTTTCCGACTCCGTCTGCCGCCCGAATCCCGACGCGACTTCCAGGTCCTCTAGTTCCTCCGACCCGTACGTGACGACGAACGCCGAGACGAGGTCGAACCAGTCGCGCCAAGCCACCATCAACTCGGGTGCGGTGATGGTGCCGGCTAGGAGTTCAGAGGTGTAGGACAGGAGCTTCTGGGTGGTGACAACCGAAAGATCATCGTCCTCGTCCAGGTAGTCGAGGAGTCGTTTGTCGATCGAGTCGAGGTATGTCACGAGCAGATCGTTGGTCATCAGCACTCGATGGTAGTGAACGGCGGTGGTCCTCAGGCAATCCCGTCAGTCGTCGGCCTCGATGGGCCTCACATCGCCAGCCAACGACGACCGTCATCGCCTTGGATCACGGCATTTGGGACGCTACGCCGCCCGTTCACCAGCCATTGTCGATTCGCACTTTTGCCCGCTCGATGACACAGCGATTGGACCCGACCGCAACTCAGGTTGGCCGGTCAATCGCGGAGGACCGTCGGGCGAGCCGGTGAAGGTGCTCAGGGTCTGCGAACAGGTCGATTTTGACGATCTTCCCGAGCGTGATCGTGAAGCTCAATACAACGCGGGGCTTCCCGCCCGGAGCCCATGCGGCCCCGAAGGCCCCGTTCACGATCGCCAGTTGTGCGACTCGAGCACGCCCGGAGAACGTTCCGGCCACGCTTGTGGCACCGCGAACCTCCTTCGATGCCCCCGCATCCACCGCGGCGGCGTCAGCTCGGAGCACGACTTCCGGGTCCAGCAGGGCCAGAAGGGCCAGAAGGGCCCTATCTTCTGTCCGGCCAGGTCGTTCCGGATCCAACCTGCCGTGGACCCCCTGGGGGCGAGAATTCCGCGTTGTGACCACTCGCCGTGTCGATCCGGGTGGAGTCGTTCGTATAGAAGGTACGACGTCGGCATGGGGTTGGCGAGTATCCAATACTTTCGTCGTAATAGGCGCTCGGGCTCAGCAAGCTCGCGGCATCGGCTCAACCCGTCACGACTAAGGAGTCGGTCTGACCTCTGGCTTGAATCCAGGCGATGGCAGCAATGAATTTGGCAAGCAGATGAATCCCGTCCTCGGTGAGGGTGACACCCGGACGATCTTCTGACCTTGGACCTGAGCAAGAACGACGCACGGCGAGGGGACGTTCTGAGCTGGATCTCCTGTTGAAAGTAGCCCTCCGGCGTTGAAGCTGGTGACCTTGTCCAACGCGGCTTCTAGGCCGGTGCGGGTGGGCGGCGACCCAGCCTGGCGCAAGCCGTCCACGAAAAGCTCGGCGGAGGCCCACCCGAAGAGCGCCTCCAACTCAAAGTTGGCGGTTGGATCGGCGATGTTCATCCATTTGGTAAAGAGTTTCACCGAGGGCAGGTTGCCGTCCGTCCCCAGATAGAGAGAGAACCCAACCGAGAGGTACATCCCGTTGACGGCGGCGCCGCCGTCCTTGATGAGGTTGGCCGTATAGGCATCTTCTTCGACGTTGATCGGGTGGAGGTTCTGCCCGGCCATCTCCTCGGCCACCGTTTCCGCGTACGAATCAGGTAGTTGCTGTGAAAAGAACATCTGGACGCCATCAGACTTCATGGTCAGGACGTTGGCCAGAAATGTTGTTTGAGTGGGCGCGAAACTGGCGTCGTAGACGATCTTGAATCCCTGGGACTTGGCGGCGCGCTCGAACGATTGTTCGGCCACGGCCGTGGAAGCGGTGGCGTTAGCCCACAAAATGCCCACGTGCTTGATCTGCGTCGGGAACTTCGCCTTCAGGACCTTGAAGATCGTCGTCGGGGCATCACTGTCACCATTAGGGAAGGGACTGTACGAGGTAGGCAGGTTCGACAGGCCCGGGTCCAGCGGGTAGGCGATGTCGGGCATGCCGGCGGCCTTGATGAGGGGCTCCTCGGCCGCGTCGTCGAGGGAGAAGCCGCCGACGAGGGCGAAGTCGTTGGTGATC